>OHPB01000516.1_pt1 | contig 26664 bp, 18 predicted proteins | sample 1577621 | NCBI WGS metagenome assembly OHPB01 (sample SAMEA3879577, study PRJEB24766) | human gut metagenome | biome: human-associated habitat; feature: feces | place: USA | collected 1985/1987 | reverse complement strand
TGCAAAAACGCCGAATTCACCGTGTCGGGCATCGTCAAAAAGCCGATGAAACGTACTCCGGCGCCACCGTTCACCACGTCAACACTGCAACAGGAGGCAGCACGCAAGCTGGGATTCACCGTGTCGCAGACCATGATGGTGGCACAGCACCTGTACGAAAACGGACGTATAACCTACATGCGTACCGACTCCGTCAACCTGTCTTCACTCTGCATAAACTCGAGCAAGACTGAGATTGCAAGGCTCTGGGGCGAGGAATACAGCAAGCCGCGCCAGTACCATACGCACTCAAAGGGCGCACAGGAGGCGCACGAGGCCATCCGCCCGACGTATATGGAGAACACTTCGATAGACGGAACGCAGCAGGAGAAACGCCTGTACGACCTTATATGGAAGCGTACGGCAGCCAGCCAGATGGCCGACGCGCAGATAGAGAAGACCACTGTGACGATAAGCATGTCGGGCGCGACTGAACAATTCGTGGCAAACGGCGAAGTGGTGAAGTTCGACGGATTCCTGAAAGTCTACCGTGAATCGTCTGACGACGAGGCCGAAGGCCAGGAGAACACTTCGCACACGCTGCCGCCAATGGCAGAAGGACTGCCACTGCAGCGCAACGAAATAATAGCAACGCAACGTTTCAGCCAGGGTCCGGTGCGCTATACGGAAGCCAGCCTGGTGCGCAAACTCGAAGAACTTGGCATCGGCCGCCCGTCTACCTACGCCCCGACCATCAGCACCATACAGCAGCGCGAGTACGTGCAGAAGGGTGACAAGAAAGGAGTGGAGCGTTTCTACTCCATCGACATACTCGACTCGAACGGCATAACAAACCGAACCAAGTCGGAAATGGCCGGCAGCGAGAAGGGCAAACTGCTGCCCACAGACATAGGAATAGTGGTTAACGACTTCCTCATGAAGTATTTTCCGGCAATCATGGACTACAACTTCACGGCCAAAGTGGAGCAGCAGTTTGACACGATAGCCGAGGGAAAGGCGCAGTGGACCGCCATGATAGAGAACTTCTACAAGAACTTCGAACCGACAGTCGAGAAGACAATAAACACAAGGGAGGAGCACAAGGCCGGCGAACGCGAACTTGGCAAGGAGCCCGCCACGGGCAAGCCGGTGTTCGTAAAGATAGGAAGGTTTGGTCCGGTAGTGCAGATAGGAAAAGCCGAGGACAAGGAAAAGCCACGCTTCGCCCAGCTTCCGGCCGACAAGAGCATGGAGACAATAACGCTCGACGAGGCCTTGGAACTGTTCCGCCTGCCGCGCACCGTTGGCGAATTTGAAGGCTCGCCGATAGTAATCGGCTCGGGACGCTTCGGCCCTTACGTGATGCACGACAAGAAATACGTGTCACTTCCCAAAACAGAGAACCCGTTGGCGGTAACCCTCGACACTGCCATTGAACTCATAATGAAGAAACGCCAGCAAGAGACGCAGCGCCACATAAAGACCTTCGACGACGAGCCTAAGCTCGAAGTGATGAACGGACGATACGGCCCGTACCTGGCATACGACGGCAAGAACTACCGCCTGCCTAAGAACATGCACGACAAGGCGGCCGAACTTACCCTCGAGGAATGTATGGACGTGATTAACAACTCTAAGAAGAAATAGCCGATGAGGAGAATTATCATCATCGGATACATGGGAGCAGGCAAGACGACCGTAGGCAGAGCGCTGGCCAAAGAGACGGGAATGCAATTCTACGACCTCGACTGGTATATCGAAGGAAGGATGCACAAGACCGTGGCGCAACTGTTCGCCGAGCGTGGCGAAGAAGGCTTCAGGCGCATCGAACACAACATGCTGCACGAAGCGGCGGAGTTCGAAGACGTGATAATAAGCTGCGGCGGAGGCACTCCCTGCTTCTTCGACAACATGGAATACATGAACGCACAGGGCGACACCGTCTACCTGAAGGCAGAACCGGACGTGCTCTGCGCCCACCTGAAAATGGGCAAGATAAAGCGTCCACTGCTTGAAGGCAAGAGCGACGAGGAGCTGCGCGCATTCATAACAAGCCAGCTTGCACAGCGCGAACAGTACTACATGCAGGCCAAGCACGTGTTCGACGTAAGCCTGCTCGACAACTTTGAGAAGATACATGCGTCAGTGGCGCAGCTGCGTGAGTTGCTCGACTTGTAGACGGCAGGTAACGGACGCTGTGGCGCGGACTGCGCCGGCGGCAGGCAGGAAGCCGCCATCAGGGGCGCAAACAACCGCAAGCAAGCCTTATATGCTAATCCAATTTCTATTTTAACGATTAACCATAAGTAAACAACAAGGCCCAGATGAAGAAATGGACTATCGAAGACTCTAACGAGCTTTACAACATCAGCGGGTGGGGAACATCCTATTTTGGTATCAACGAAAAGGGCGACATGTATGTCACTCCATGCAAGGACAACATACAGATAGACCTGCACGACATTTTGGACGAGCTCGCCCTGAGAGACGTAACGCCGCCCGTGCTGCTGCGATTCCCCGACATTCTCGACAACAGGATTGAGAAAACGTGGAGCTGCTTCAAGAAAGCATCGGACGAATACGGGTTCAAGGGTGAGAACTTCATCATCTACCCCATCAAGGTTAACCAGATGCAACCCGTCGTTGAGGAGATTATCAGCCACGGACGCAAGTTCAACCTCGGCCTCGAGGCCGGCTCGAAACCTGAGCTGCACGCCGTAATAGCAGTGCAGTGCCAGAGCGACTCGCTGATAATATGCAACGGATACAAGGACCAGAGCTATATCGAGCTGGCCCTGCTGGCGCAGAAGATGGGCAAGAGAATCTTCATCGTGGTAGAGAAGCTCAACGAAATCGAGATAATAAGCAAGGCCGCCAAGAAGCTCAACGTAAGGCCTAACATCGGCATAAGGATAAAGCTGGCCTCGTCGGGCAGCGGCAAATGGGAGGAAAGCGGCGGCGACGCAAGCAAGTTCGGACTGACAAGCTCGGAACTGCTGGCCGCTCTCGACATCCTCGAAAAGAAAGGCCTGAAGGACTGCCTCAGGCTTATACACTTCCACATAGGCAGCCAAATCACAAAGATACGCCGCATACAGACGGCACTGAAAGAGGCTTCGCAGTTCTACGTGCAACTGAGGAAGATGGGCTACAACGTCGACTTCGTTGACTGCGGAGGCGGCCTTGGCGTGGACTACGACGGCACACGCTCGCCGCACAGCGAGAGCAGCGTGAACTACTCGATACAGGAGTACGTCAACGACTGCATCTACGCCTTCGTCGACGCTGCCGACCGCTACGGCGTGCCCCACCCCAACCTCATCACGGAGAGCGGCCGCTCGCTGTCTGCCCACCACTCGGTGCTCGTCATCGACGTACTGGAGACGGCGTCGCTGCCCGAGATGGACGAGGAGTACGAGCCTAACGAAAGCTCGCACAAGCTGGTGAAGGACCTTTACGAGATATGGGACAACCTCAACCAGCGCAGCATGCTAGAGGACTGGCACGACGCCGAACAGATACGCGAGGACGCCCTCGACCTGTTCGAGCACGGCCTGGTAGACCTCAAGACGCGCGCCGAGATTGAACGGATGTACTGGAGTGTGTGCCGCGAAATAAACTCGCTGGCCAAGAGCCTGAAGCATACGCCGGAGGAACTGAAGGGACTCGACAAGCTGCTTGCAGACAAATACTTCTGCAACTTCTCGCTGTTCCAGTCGTTGCCCGACGCCTGGGCCATCGACCAGATATTCCCCATCGTGCCGCTGCAGCGCCTCAACGAGCGCCCCACACGCAGCGCAACGCTCCAGGACATAACGTGCGACAGCGACGGAAAGATAGCCCACTTCGTGACGAGCCGCAACATATCGAACATACTGCCGGTGCACACGCTGCGCAAGAACGAGCCTTACTACCTCGGAGTGTTCCTCGTAGGAGCCTACCAGGAGATACTCGGCGACATGCACAACCTGTTCGGCGACACCAACGCCGCCCACATAACAGTGAAGGACGGCCACTACCACATAGACCAAATAATTGACGGCGAGACGGTGGAAGAGGTGCTCGAGTACGTGCAGTACAACCCAAAGAAGCTGGTGCGCCAGCTCGAAGTGTGGGTGACAAAGAGCGTAAAGCAGGGCAAGATTTCGCTCGAGGAGGGCAAGGAGTTCCTATCCAACTACCGCTCCGGACTTTACGGATACACTTATCTTGAATAATTCTTACATACGACAGATACATTAAAGGGAGCCAATGAAGTAAAAGACAAACGCCACGGCACAGCCGTGACCGCCACAAGAAAGCCCGAAGGCATCAACACGACAGGGCAAAGGTCTTTAACTTCACAGGCTCCCTTTCCATATCCGGCTCACCGAGCCGCAACAATCAAGACAATGAAACATCCTCTTACGATAGTGAAAGTAGGCGGGGCTGTAGTCGAAGACGAAGCCCGGCTAAGCCGGCTGCTGGCCGACTTCAGCGCAATCGAGGGGCGCAAGGTGCTCGTACACGGCGGCGGACGCCGCGCCACGGCCGTGGCCTCGAGCCTGGGCATAGAGAGCAAGATGGTGGGCGGACGACGCATCACCGACAGCCAGATGCTCGAAGTGGTGACGATGGTCTACGGCGGACTGGTAAACAAGAACATCGTGGCGCGCCTCCAGGCCTGCGGCATCGACGCACTCGGACTGACGGGAGCCGACATTGACGTGATACGCTCGCACAAACGCCCGGTGAAGGACGTAGACTACGGCTTCGTGGGCGACGTGGAGCGCGTAGACGGCGGCAAGCTGTCACAACTAATCGAAGCCGGCATAACGCCCGTAATGGCGCCGCTGACGCACGACGGACAGGGTAACATGCTCAACACCAACGCCGACACCATAGCCGCCGAGACGGCAAAGGCGCTGGCCGGACAGTACGACGTAACGCTGATATTCAGCTTCGAGAAGAAGGGCGTGCTGGCGCGTCCCGACGACGACGACAGCCTGATACCCGTAATAACGCGTGCCGACTACATGCGCTACGCTACCGACGGCACCGTGTCGGGAGGCATGCTGCCCAAGCTGGAAAACGCCTTCAACGCCATATCGGCAGGCGTCAGCCGCGTCAACATAACGCTGGCAACGGCCATAGACGGCCGCCACGGCACAATGATTGTGGAGGAATGACAGGCCACGGGGCATAGCCCCGGCGACGCCGCAGGCATGCCAATGCAGTAACAGTATGTACACCGCAATATGAAAGACCGTCTTTTGCGACGCAAAAGGTAACCTTTGGCCGTGTAAAAGGCATCCTTTCGGAATGTAAAAGGTAACCTTTTACAACATGCCTGACAGTCAAGCAGTTACAAACCGGATACAAACCATTGCAAGGTCAGTAGCCATACCTGTCGTAGCAGGACGATACGGGAATACCGGACGGTAATTGCTTAAATACTGTTAAATAAAGAAATTTTCCCCACTTCCGTGTAACTTTATCACAGTTGAATCGTCATTCAAATAGAGAGCAGATGAAAAATATCAGTTTTCGCAACGACGTGTTGCCACTAAAAAACGTTCTCTACCGCCTGGCACTGAGAATAACCATGAGCCGGGAGGACGCCGAGGACATAGTGCAGGACACGCTGATAAGAGTCTGGAACAGGCGCGACGACTGGGATGACATAAGCTCGATCGAGGCGTTCAGCCTCACCGTATGCCGCAACCTCTCGCTCGACAAGATAAGGAAGGCAGGCAACGGTGACACCCCGATAAGCGAAGAAGAGGCCGGAGAGCCCGACTCGGGGCGCGACCCTTATGAACGCATGATGCAAAGGGACAGGGTCGAACAGGTGAGACGCATCGTAGACAGCCTGCCCGAGAAGCAAAAAAGCTGCATGCAGCTGCGCGACTTCGAGGGTAAAAGCTACAAGGAGATTGCCAAAGTGCTCGGAATCACCGAAGAACAGGTAAAGGTAAACATCTTCAGGGCACGCCAGGCGGTCAAGCTAAAGTTTAACGAAATCGACAAATATGGACTATAAATACATCGAACAACTGCTGGAACTCTATTGGAAGGGCGAGACATCGCTCGAAGAAGAGCAGATACTGCGCTCGTTCTTCAGCCAGAGAGACGTGCCAGCAAGCCTCGCAAGGTACAAGGAACTGTTCTGCTACGAACAGTCCGAGACCAAGGAAGACGTGCTTGGCAGCGACTTCGACGCACGCATGATGCAGCTCGTCGACGAGCCCGAGCCTGTAAAGGCACGCAGGATAAGCATCACGCAGAAGTTCATGCCGCTGTTCAAGGCGGCCGCCGTGGTGGCAATATTCCTGACGCTTGGCAATGCCGCGCAGGTAGCCTTCAACGGCAACGACAGGCCGGTTTCAGGCATGACGGTCTTCGAGAAGACCACGCAAGGCCATTCGGTGGCCATGGGCGACACGGCAAAGGCCGACACGCTGAAGAAATTCAAGCCCACCGCCAATGTGGTAACGCCATCCGGCGACACTATGGAATAAGGAAAATTTTCTATGCTTTCTCTATAAAACTGTGTTTAATAAAACAATTCGATGAAGCTGTGAAGCTTCGCTACAATCAATTTTTCATAACATATTAACGTGAAGAAAGAAAGCCGTTGCCAGCATTCTGGCAACGGCTTTCATTTTATGCCTCCGCGTCCGCCGCGGCTTATTTGGCGTTAATCTCCTTCAGCAGGCGGTCTGCGTGGCCCCACTTGTCCATCATGTAGAGCACGTAGCGTATGTCCACGCCTATGCAGCGGGCCAGGTTCTTCTCGAAGTATATGTCGCTCGAGAGGCTGTCCCAGTTGCCGTCGAATGCAAGTCCGATAAGCTCGCCCTTGCCGTTGAACATCGGCGAGCCGCTGTTGCCGCCCGTTATGTCGTTGTTTGTGAGGAAGCAGAGCTGCATCTTGCCTGTGGTCTTGTCCTGGTACTTGCCGAAGTCCTTTGCAGAGAGCAGTTCCTTCATTATCGGTTCGGCAAAGTAGTCAGGCATGCGGTCGCCGTATGCCATCTTCTCAACGATGCTCTCGGCCGTAGTATAGTAGCCCGACGGCGAGCCGTTCATGGTGAATCCCCCCACGCGGCCGTAGCTAAGGCGCATCGTCATGTTGGCGTCGCTGTAATGGGGCATATCCTGCTCCATGCGCAGTTTGGCCGCACAGAGATACTTCTCCTGCAGGTCTATCGAGTCGCTGAGCGGCATCAGAGCCTCACGCTGCGACGCAAGATAGTCTACAAGGCTTACTCCAAGCTGCACGCCCGGGTCCTCTATGAACTTCTTCTTGTTGAAATAGAGCTTCTTGCCGTTCTTCATCAGCATCGACTTCTTGTACAGGTAGTCTACATAAGCCGCGCAGTCGCCGCCGAACTTGCTGTCTACCGTCTTGTAGAACGACGGCAGGTAGCCTGCGGGCACATGCTCGCGGTAGTTCTTCATCATGGCCGCCAGCACCTCCTTGTCGAGCGCTTCGTCCCATGCCTCGCTGTTGTCCTCAAACTCTATGTACTGCTTCTTCGGGTCTTTCTCCGAACCCTTAACCTCCATGCCGTTGCCTGCCTTCATGGCGCGGGTAACCAGTTCGCTCGTGCCGAAGAACGACTCGCTGAGGTAATAGAACGCCTTCATGCGCTCGAAACGCTCGCCGTAGAGCTTCGCCATGAGGTCGAAGTCGAGCTTGCCCTTAAGGTATCCGGTCTCCTGCTGCCAGTGGCTCAGGCGCATCTCGTAAGCCTTCTTCTGCTCGATTATGCCTATCGAGTCGATGCACTTGTTCATACCCATCGAGTTCTTCCAGTAGTTTGCGCTCTGTGCGTACTTAGAGTCGTACTTGATGCGCACTGCCTCGTCAGCCCTCATGTGGCGCTGCATTATCTCCTGCTTCAGTCCGCGCACCTGCACACGTGTGGCATTGCCCGCGTCGCGCATCTCCCTGATGCCGTAAGAGGAAAGGTAACGCTCCGTGCTTCCCGGGTAACCGATGGTCATTGCGAAGTCTGTGTCCTTGTATCCCTGGAGAGACACGGGCGCCCAGTTCTTCGGACGGTAGGGCACATTGTTCTCCGAGTACTCCGCCGGGGCGTTGGTCTTCGGGTCGGCGTATATGCGGAACACGCTGAAGTCGCACGTCTGGCGCGGCCACATCCAGTTGTCGGTCTCGCCGCCGAACTTACCCATCGACTTGGGAACGGTGAACACGAGGCGCACGTCGGGGAAAAGCTGGTAAGTTGTGGCGAAATACTGGTTACCCTCATAATACGGGTCAATCTCCACATGGTATGTCTTCTCGATCTTCTTGACCGAGTCTGTCATTACGGTAGCTATCGAGTCAATCAGCTCCGACTGCTTGTCGGGAGTCATGTTGTCGATGCCCAGCGCCTGCAGACGCGCCGTAACGTCCTGCTGCTCAATCATGAAGCTGACGTAAAGGTTCTCGTTAGGCAGCTCGTCCTTGAAGTCTTTGGCGTAAAAGCCGTTGAGCATGTAGTCGTGTTCAACGGTCGAATGGCTGCGTATGGCTTCGAAACCGCAGTGGTGGTTGGTAAACACGAGGCCGTCTGGCGAAACTACCACGCCCGAGCAGAAACCTCCGAAGAGAACGACAGAGCCTTTGACTGCGTTGTCGGCAGAATAAAGACTCTCGTAAGGAAGACTGTAGCCATAGGCTTGCATCTGGTTGTACACCGCCTGGGGCAGGTTGTACAGCGTCCACATACCTTCGTCGGCCTTAGCCGGCAAGAGTGTAAGCAGACCCAAGAATAATAACGATAATTTTTTCATTGTGTATTGTTTAAATATGGTTTTATAGTGTATTACATGTAAGGTTACAATGTCGTGACGGCGCGCAGACCGCCTTTTGCGGGCTGTGCGGCGCCCGTCAGCGCGCCCGTAGCCAGCCCGCGGCTTACCTCTTAAGCCGCGATAGCATTTGCTTGAGCGGGAAGTCGCGCTTAACTATCAGTGCGGCGAAGAGCGCAATCAGCAGCGTATTGACCGCAAGGGCAGCCCACACGGGCAGCTGGCGGTTGGCGAACGTCATGCCGGCGAACATCACCAGCGCCACGCCCACGTACAACATGATTTCCCTCACGGGGTAGTTTATCGGGTAGTGCTTCTGTCCTGCAATGTAAGAGAGCAGCATCGCCGTGCCGTAACCTGCGAAGCCGGCCCATGCGCAGGCCATGTAGCCGTAGCGGGGGACGAACACCACGTTGACGATGATGAGCACCAGGCAGCCCGCACCTGACAGGTACGCGCCCCAGATGGTCTTGTCGATGAGCTTGTACCAGAACGACAGATTGAAGTAAACGCCCATCATGATTTCAGCCGCCATGACTATCGGCACCACGCGGAGCCCCTCCCAGTAGTCGCGCCCTATCAGGTGGCGCAGTATGTCCATGTAGCCGACAACGGCGAGGAAGGCCAGCAGGGTGAAGATGACAAAGAACTTCATCGCCTTGGCGTAGTTGTCGCGGTTGTCCTTGGAGCGTGCGCTGCCGAAGACGAACGGCTCGTAAGCGTAGCGGAAGGCCTGCGTTATCATTGCCATGATCATCGCAATCTTGCTCGCCGCGCCGTAAATGCCCAGCTGTGCGTGGGCGTCGGTGCCGTGATAGATGTAAGGGAAGAGTATCTTGTCTGCCGTCTGGTTGAGTATTCCGGCAATTCCGAGCACCAGTATGGGCCAGCTGTAGCCGAGCATGCGCCGCAACAGGGCACGGTCGAACACGTACTTGAAGCCTGTAAGTTCCTTTACAAGGAAGAGCGTCATTATGCCCGTGCAGAACAGGTTGATGTAGAAGGCGTAGCCGACGCCCACCTCGGGCGAATAGATTGCGCCTGCAAGGCCTTCGCCGCCGGTGCTTTCGTACCACGCGGGAAGGGCGAGGAAGAACACCAGGTTGAGCGCGATGGACATCACGATGTTGGCCAGCTTGAGCGCGGCGAACTTTATAGGCCGCTTCTTATACCTCAAATAGGCGAACGGTATGCACTGGAACGCGTCGAGGGCTACCGTAACCGCCATTACCCACACGTACGACGGGTGGTCGGCATAGCCCATGAAAGAGGATATGGGCGAGATGAACGACAGCACGAGCACTATGAACAGGAGCGACGTGAAGCCGACCGACACAAGCGTGGTGGAGTAGACTTTCTGCGGGTCTTCGCCCTCCTTGTTGGCGAAACGAAAGAAAGTGGTCTCCATGCCGTAGGTCAGTATGACGAGCAGCAGCGCCGTATAGGCATAGACGTTGGTTATAACGCCGTAGCCGCCGTCGGCCGCCGACAGCGTTGCCGTGTAAAGCGGAACGAGCAGATAGTTGAGGAAACGCCCGACGATGCTGCTCAGACCGTAAATAGCAGTGTCTTTTGCAAGGCTTTTAAGATTAGCCATAATATTCTGTATAAGTTGTAACTATCATGTAAGCACCTACCGACGCGCCACTGAAACCGTGCCAACGGCAACGCCGTCTTACGCCCTTCGCCGCGGCACCAGCCGTCAGAAGAACAGGTAGCACACGGCTATCGCCGCAATGACTCCGGCCAAGTCGGCCAGCAGGCCGCAGGCAACGGCATGGCGGGTGTAGCGCACGCCGACGCTGCCGAAGTAGACCGCGAGTATGTAGAACGTCGTATCGGTGGAGCCCTGGAATATGCAGCTGAGGCGGCCGACAAACGAGTCGGCGCCGTAGGTTGTCATGGCGTCGACCATCATGCCGCGCGCGCCGCTGCCCGAGAGGGGTTTCATTATTGCAGTTGGCAACGCGCCGACGAACTCGGTGTCGCCACCCAGTGCCTCGACCGTCCACTTAACGCCGTCGACAACGGCGTCCATTGCGCCCGAAGCGCGGAATACGCCAATGCCAACGAGTATCGCCACAAGGTAGGGAATTATGCGCACGGCCGTGGAAAAGCCGTCCTTTGCGCCCTCGATGAAGGCGTCGTAGACGTTGACGCGCTTCCTCACACCAGCCAGGATGAAGCCCACTATGACACACATCAGCAGGATGTTGGCCGCCGACGTGCTCACGAGGCTCATCCGTTCCTTGTCCATCGAGCCGAACAGCCAGATTACCGCTGTCACGGCGAGGCTCATGCCGCCGAGCGTCAGCAGCATCGTGCGGTTCAGGAGGTTGATGCGCTGGTACAGGCTGGTGACTATTATGCCGGCAAGCGTGGACACGAAGGTGGCTATGAGTATGGGTATGAACACGTCGGTGGGCTGTGCCGCGCCGAGTTGGGCACGGTAGACGAGGATGGAAACGGGGATGATGGTAAGTCCCGACGTGTTGAGCACGAGGAACATTATCATCGGGTTGGTGGCCGTGTCCTTCTTCGTGTTAAGGCTTTGCAGCTGCTCCATTGCCTTCAGTCCGAGCGGAGTGGCGGCATTGTCGAGGCCGAGCATGTTGGCGGCGATGTTCATGAATATCGAACCTGTGGCCGGGTGGCCCTTCGGTATGTCGGGAAACAGTTTGGTGAACACCGGACTAAGCACGCGCGCCAGGACGTTGACTACGCCTCCGCGCTCGCCTATCTTCATAACGCCGAGCCACAGCGACAACACGCCGGTAAGTCCGAGCGATATCTCGAAGGCGGTCTTGGCCGAGCTGAACGTGGAGTTCATCATGGCCGGAAACACCTCGGTGTCGCCCATGAACACAAGCCTTACAAGCCCTATGACAAAGGCTATCAGGAAGAATGCTATCCAAATGTAATTTAGCACCATACAATTTGCAAAGATAGTGCAAGCCGAGTGAAATGCAAAATAAAAACGAGAGAAACGAGTTTTTATTTTCATATCCGAGGCGCAGCCTGTCTTATCAAAAGATAGTGCAAGCCGAGGGAAATGCAAAATAAAAGCGAGGGAAATAGCGCAAAAAGCTGTCATAACGGCAGGCGGCGGACTGCCGTTTTCCAAAAGGTTACCTTTCAGGCGGTAAAAGGCCATGTTTTACAACGCAAAAGGCCACCTTTCGCAGGGCAAAAGGTAGCCTTTTAGTAACGGTTTGAATATCAAGTACTTACCAATGCGCTTATTCTATACGAACATAAGCGTGGTAAGCCTGTCCTTGTCGAATATCTCGCGTGCCACGGTCTGCATGTCTTCAGCCGTCACCTCGTCGACACGCGCCATCAGCCTTGCCACGTCTTTCTCTATGCCGTGGTGCAGGTAACTGCGGCCGAAGTCGAGGGCGAAGTTTTCGCGGTTGTCGCACGCCACGCCTATCTGCCCCTTTATCTGGCGCTTTGCGGCGGCAAGGGCGGTGGCAGACAAAGGTTTCGAGGCGAGCTTGTCAAGCTCGCGAGCCACGAGGCGGCGGCATTTCTTAACGTCGTGGGGGTCGCATCCGAAGTATGTACACCACAGGCCGGTGTCCGAATAGCTCACCATCGAGCTGTCTACGGTGTACACCAGTCCGTTCTTCTCCCTCAGGGCTATGTTCAGGCGGGCGTTCATGCCGGGGCCTCCGAGCATGTTGTTCATCAGATACAGTATGAAGCGGCGGCGGTCGTGTACGTCATACGCACGGTTGCCTATCATCACGTGTGCCTGGTGGGTGCCCCGGCTGACAACCTCTTCACGGGGGACGTATGCCGGAAGGGTCGCTCCCCTGCCCTTGCCCGAACGCGGGGCGCTGGGCGCGAAGCCGGCCGTGGCCTTTTCGAGCAGGCGCACAAGGTGGTCGAAACTGATGTCGCCCGAGGCGAAGAACACGGCGTTGTCGGGACGGTAGAACTTGCGAGTGAAGCGCAGCGTGTCGTCAGACGTGTACTGCCTGAGACGCTCCGACTCGCCCAGGATGTTGTGTCCGAGGGGATGGCCGTCGAATATCATGTTCTCGAACTTGTCGTAAATAAGCTCCGCCGGCGAGTCGTTGTAGCACTCTATCTCGTCGCACACCACCTCGATTTCCTTGTCCAGCTCGACCTGCGGATAGGTGCTGTGCAGCACTATGTCTGAAAGCAGGTCGACGGCGCGCGGCAGGTGCTCCTTGAGTATGGCCGAATAGAACACCGTGTCCTCCTTGTTGGTGAAGGCGTTGAGGTCGCCGCCGACGCTCTCGAGGCTGTTCAGTATCTGCATGGAGCGGCGGCGCTCCGTGCCCTTGAAGGTCGTATGTTCGCAGAAGTGCGCCAGTCCCTCCTCGCCCGGCAGCTCGTCGCGCGTGCCGGCACAGATGGCGTAGCCGCAATATACCACGGGCGACGCCGACGCAAGGTGGATGACGCGCAGCCCGTTGCTTAAAGTGTGAGTATTGTATTTCATAATCCGAGGTGCAAAATTATATGATTTTCACGACTTTATGCCACCGTTTACGACATAAAAAACAATTTTTCACTATCTTTGCGGATGAAATAAAATACATGGATGACAATGAGAAACTATAATCTTGAGTTTATCTCAAATGAGGACATATTTAATCATGTGAGAAATACTGCTATGCAATACCGCCGCAGTATCAATCTAAAAGAGTTTAACAAGAACTTAATCGACCCTATAAAACTAACTTTTGATGCAAAAATATACGGACAATCGTTAGAAGAAACTATAAAATCGGAATGTTTACGACAAATTGATAAGTCTAATAACAATTGCATAGGCTACTTTCACCAATACATTTTCAAATTTGCAGGCAATGGTTGGGAAGTTCCAGAGAACGGAGAAAAAGGAGGTTTTGACGTGCTTAACGACAAGCTACATATCTACGTAGAAATGAAAAACAAACACAATACAATGAACAGTGCAAGTGGATCTGACACTTATATTAAAATGCAAAATAAAATATTGCGCGACGACAAAGCTACTTGTATGCTAGTAGAAGCTATCGCAAAACGCTCACAAAACATCACATGGGAAGTTTCAATAAATAAGAACGGACGCAAAGAACACTATTCACACGAAAGGATTAGAAGAGTATCTATGGATAAATTCTATGAAATAGTATTTCATGACAAACTAGCTTTTTTCAAACTCTGTAAAGTATTACCAGACATATTGGACGATGTAATAGCTGTAGACAAATCCACAATGTTCACATCTACGGTCTATGATGAACTCGACAAGGCAGATTTCTACAAAAGTCTGTATCTGCTTGCTTTTAAAACTTACGAAGGATTTGAGAATTTCTAAACAAATGAAAATAAATACAATATCAGCTTCCAACTTTGCCGATATAATGGGCGTGTCAAAGGCTACACTACTAAAATGGGAAAGAAACGGAAAGTTTGTACCTCACGATGACGGCTCAGGAAAAAAATATTTTTTTATAGAAGAACTTGTCAAAGTGCCACAAATACAAGAAATGCTTAATTCACAGTGGGATGATGAAATAAAGATAGTTCCCTTACGAAATTATACGAGCATTGAACTTTTTGCTGGAGCTGGAGGTTTAGCACTCGGCATGAGTATGGCAGGAATAAACCACCTCATGCTTAACGAAATAAATCATGACGCTTGTGAAACACTAAGACTCAATCGTCCATCATGGAACGTGACTGAATGTGACATACGTAAACTAAATTTTGATATTTATAAAGACCGTATCGACTTGATTACAGGTGGATTTCCATGTCAAGCGTTTAGCTATGCTGGTAACAAAGGAGGGTTTGAAGATGCCCGTGGAACATTATTCTTTGAACTAGCACGAGCAGTCAAAGAGATACGGCCAAAGGTTTTCCTTTGTGAGAACGTAAAAGGTTTAGCCTCTCATGACGGAGGGAATACGCTCAAAGTTATAAAAAACGTTATAGCCGATCTCGGCTACACTCTAATCGAACCACATGTTTTACAAGCCATAAAATATAAAGTTCCACAAAAACGAGAACGTTTAATAATGGTTGCGATAAGAAACGACGTAGCTGAAAAAGTTACATTCCATTGGCCATCCCCTTACTATCGAATAATGACTTTGAGAGACGCTTTCTATAAAGGGGAACTATATGACAGTGATGTTCCTCATTCAGAAGGACAACATTATCCAGAGAAAAAGCGTAAGGTAATGGAGCTTGTACCTATGGGTGGATATTGGCGTGATTTACCTGAGGACGTACAACGTGAATACATGGGTGGAAGTTATATGCTCGAAGGAGGTAAGACCGGTATGGCGAGACGTCTTTCGCTTGATGAACCAAGCCTTACATTGACTTGCGCACCAGCTCAAAAACAAACTGAGCGCTGTCATCCGATAGAGACACGACCATTAACAATAAGAGAATATGCAAGAATACAGACATTTCCTGACGATTGGAAATTTGCAGGAAACATAACATCTCAATATAGGCAAATAGGCAACGCTGTGCCAATAAACTTGGCCTACGCAGTTGGACGTTCAATTGTAAGACTCTTAAATGATATTGAATGTCTTTAAATATAAAAACAATTGAAAAGTAAATCTAAATAAAACAGATGTAGAAATATAAAATAATAAAGAGAAATTACTTAAATTTGCATCGAAAAACGAATTAATTTTATGCGCAAAGTTATCGGAATAGGCGAAACAGTACTCGACATAATATTCAAAAACGGGCAGCCCGTGAGCGCCGTGCCGGGCGGCTCTGTCTACAACGGCATGATTTCACTGGGGCGCGCCGGGGTGCCGGCAGCCTTCGTAAGCGAGGTGGGCTACGACCGCATAGGACAGAGGACGGTGGCCTTCCTGAAGGAAAACGGGGTCGACGCGTCGAACGTCAACTCGTACAAGGGCACCAAGTCGCCCGTGTCGCTGGCGTTCCTCAACGAAAAGAACGATGCCGAATACATATTCTACAAAGACCATCCGCACGACAGGCTCGACTACCTGACGCCCGAAATAAACCGCGACGACATAGTGATGATAGGCTCGTACTACGCCGTCAACCCCGTAATACGCCCGCAGGTGGCGGCACTGCTCAACGCCGCGAGGGACAAAGGGGCGATAATATACTATGACGTTAACTTCCGTGCGGCGCACGCCGACGAGGTGATGAAGCTGACGCCCAACATACTGGAGAACTTCGAATACGCCGACATTGTGCGCGGCAGCCGCGAAGACTTCAACGTGATGTACGGCATGGACACGCCCGACAAGGTGTACAACTCGGAGATTTCGTTCTACTGCAAGAAATTCGTCTACACAGACGGAGCGGGCAACGTGGAGCTGCGCGGCGACGGCGGACTGAAGAAGAGCTACCCCGTGAACGCCACGGACACGGTAAGCACCATAGGCGCGGGCGACAACTTCAACGCCGGACTGGTGTACGGACTGGTGCGCTACGGCGTAACCCGCGACGCCATGGACGGCCCGATAGCCGAAGAGACATGGGACAAGATAATAAGCTGCGCCCTCGCCTTCTCGGCCAACTGCTGCAAGAGCATAGGCAACTCGATTGACACCGGCTTCGGCCAGGCCATGAAGGACGGACTGTACAAAAACGAATAAGACAACAACCAAAATAAAAACAACAATGATAGAGATTACCGACAAAATCTATTATGTAGGCGTAAACGACCGCAACAAGGAGCTCTTCGAGGGCCTGTGGCCGCTGCCTAACGGAGTTTCATACAACTCCTACCTCATCGACGACGAGAAAGTGTGCCTCATCGACACAGTGGAGGTTGACTTCTTCATGCCATACCTCAAGAACATACGTGAAATACTGGGCGACAGGCAGATAGACTATCTCGTGATAAACCACATGGAACCCGACCACAGTGGTGCCATAGAGCTGATACGCAAGTACTATCCGGGCGTAAAGATCGTTGCCAACAAGAAGACGTTCGGCATGATTGACGGCTTCTACGGCATAACTACCGACGAGGTGGAGGTGAAGAACGGCTCTAAACTCAGCCTCGGACACCACGAGCTTACGTTCGTGCTGACGCCTATGGTACACTGGCCCGAGACGATGGTGACACTCGACACGACCACCAACACGCTGTTCTCCGGCGATGCGTTCGGCTGCTTCGGCGCGCTCAACGGTGGCATAATAGACTCTGAAATCAACTGCGACACGTTCTGGCTGGAGATGGTACGCTACTATTCGAACATCGTCGGCAAGTACGGAACACCCGTGCAGAACGCCCTGAAGAAACTGGAGGGAGTGCAGCTGGACTACATCTGCTCTACACACGGCCCCGTATGGCACGAGCATATCGACAAAGTAATAGGCATATATGACTGTCTCAGCCGCTACGAGACCGAAGAAGGCATCGTAATATGCTACGGAACGATGTACGGCAACACTGAGCGCATGGCCGAGGTGATAGCCCGCGCGGCCAGCCAGGCAGGCATCAAGAACATCGTAATGTACAACGTGTCCAAGACGCACCACTCTTACATACTGCGCGACATCTTCCGCTACCGCGGACTTATTGTCGGAGCGCCGACCTACAACGCCGGACTTTACCACGAAATGGAGGTATTGCTGAGCGAGATTGCAGGCAAGGACATCAAGAACAGGCACTATATAGGCTGGTTCGGAAGCTATGCCTGGGCAGGCAAAGCCGTCGAACGCATACACCAATGGAACGAGACTCACCTGAAATTCGAGGCCGTAGGCACTCCCGTAGAGATGAAGCAGAGCCTCAAGGAGGACTCTTTCGCACAGTGCGAGGCGCTCGGACGCGCCATGGCCGAAAGGCTCAAGCAGGACAGGCAGTAACCTTCAGGCATGCAAGCCGGCGGCCGGCACAGGGCGGCCGGCTTGCATTTATCACCAAAAACCTTAAACATACATGAAAAAAACACGCTTCGGGCTGCTGCCCCGGATTATCGTTGCCATAGCGTTGGGCGTTTTGCTGGGCAACGTGTTCACCGAGCCGTGGATACGGCCGTTCATGACCTTCAACGCAATATTCAGCCAGTTTCTCGGCTTCCTCATACCAATCATCATCGTGGGCCTGGTCACTCCGGCCATTGCGGGCATCGGCAACTCGGCCGGCAAGATGCTTCTTGTAACGGTGGGCATAGCCTACGCCGACACGGTATTTTGCGGACTGCTGGCCTACGGCACGGGCAGCGTGCTCTTTCCGGCCATGACCGAGGGACTGACGGCTGCCGCGACAGGCGGCGCCGGCGAAGCCATAGAACCGTACTTCACCATCAAGATTCCGCCAATCCTCGACGTAATGAGCGCCCTGGTGCTGTCGTTCATGATGGGACTGGGCATCGCCTACGGCAAGTCGGAGGTGCTGAAGAAGGGTGCCGACGAGCTTATGGAGATTATAGGGAAGGTCATCGGCAAGGCGATAATTCCGCTGCTGCCGCCTTACATTTTCGGTATCTTCCTCAACATGACGGCCAACGGAGAGGCTTATTCGATAATGACGGTGTTTGCAAAGATTATCATCGTAATCTTCGCACTGCACATAATAATACTGCTCTACCAGTTCTGCGTGGCCGGAATGCTGACGCGCCGCAATCCGCTGAAACTGCTCTGGCGCATGCTGCCGGCGTATTTCACGGCTCTGGGCACGTCGTCTTCGGCAGCGACCATACCCGTAACGCTGAAGCAGACCGAGCTTAACGGCGTGGGCAAGGACGTTGCCGGATTCACGGTTCCGCTCTGCGCTACCATCCACATGTCGGGTTCGGTAATGAAGATTGTGGCCTGCGCGCTCACAATCTGCATCCTGAAGGGCATGCCACACGACCCGATGCTGTTCACGGGCTTCATCCTGCTGCTGTCGATAATGATGGTCGCTGCGCCGGGAGTGCCCGGAGGGGCAATCATGGCGGCACTGGCGCCGCTGGCGTCGGTGCTCGGTTTCGGCGAGCAGGAACAGGCTTTGATGATTGCCCTGTACATAGCGATGGACAGCTTCGGAACGGCCTGCAACGTGACGGGCGACGGTGCTGTGGCCATAGTGGTAAACAAGATATTCGGAAAGAAACTTGCTGACGTGAAATAAGGCGTGCGGACAAGACGCAAAAAAGGCTCCGCAAAAGCGGAGCCGACAATGTCTTGCCTGCCGAAAGGCTAAATATCCTGAAGAAGCCGTATGGCGTCGTCGACGCCGGCGGCTTCTTTTATTATGTCGCGCCACTGTCCCCTGACCACTCCCTTGAGCTGGAGGTCGTCGAGAAGGGCTATGAGCGTGTCCCAGAAACCGCCTGCATTGAGCAGTATCACGGGCTTGTGGTGGTAGCCTATGGTGGCCGACGCGGCCATGGTGAACACCTCGTCGAGCGTGCCCAGACCGCCGGGCAGCGCCACTGCGGCGTCACACTGGGCGAGCATGAGGTCCTTGCGGTCGCTCAGGTTGTCGCAGGGTATGCATACGTCCATGCTCGGACTGGCCTTGCCGCCGCGCTCTATTATCGAGGGCACCACGCCTATGGTGGTGCCGCCTGCCTGGCGCACGGCGCGTGCCACGCACTCCATAAGCCCTAAATTGCATCCGCCGAACACGAGCGTATGGCCGTTGGAACCTATCCAGCGGCCGAGTTCTTCAGTCACTTTGAAATATCCGGCGTCTATATCAGAGTTTGCCGAACAGAATACTGCTATTTTCATTATTGCTTGTTGTTATCAGGTTTTGCCGCCCGCGGCTATTCAACCACGCCCTTGGGCAAGCCGATGGCCTTGACAAGGTCCTCGAACTCCTCACGGTTTACGGCAGCGCCGTTCTTTATCTTGGCGCGGTAGTTATAGATGGTGTTGACCGAATAGTGCAGGAACTCGGCTATCTTGGAGCTGTCGTCGATGCCGAGGCGTATCAGGGCGAAGATGCGTATGCCCGTGGTAAGCTTGGCCTGGTCGGGCAGCGAGATGCGGCTGTCGGGCTTGAGGAGCTGGTTGAACTCGTCTACGAACGTCGGGAAGAGGCGTATGAACGTGGAGTCGAATATCTCGAACAGCTCCTCCTGCTCCTTGTCGCGGAAGTCGTGGGTCTTCACCATGTCGTAAAGCTCGGCGTAACGCTTGGCCTTGAGCATGGTGAACACGTCGCGGCGCATGGCGTCCATGCGGTCTATGTAGGACGAGCACTGGCGCAGGAAGAGGCCGATGTACTTCTCCTTGACGCGGTTGCTCTCGTCCAGGTTCGCCACGGCATCGTTAAGATGGTTGCCGGTTGCGGTGAGGCGGCGGTTTGAGGTGTCGAGACTGTCGAGCGCCTGCTTCATCTCGCTGTTGAGCCTGGTCAGCTGTTCATTCTTGCGGCTCAGCTCGGCCTGCGCCTGGGTGAGGCGGCGGCGCTGGCGGGTAAGGTAGACAAGGAAGGCCAGCACTATGAGCATGAACACGCCGGTAAGCACGATGGCCGCCTTGAGGTATGTGTTCTCGCGCCGGTTCTGCATCTGGTACATATTGTCGATGACCTGCATCACGGGCGTTATCTGCTGGTTGCGGAGCCTCGTGCTGAACTTGGAGGCGCAGGCGGAGGCGAAGTTTATGTAGCGGTACGAACGCTCTATCTCGCCGCGCGAATACATGCTGTTGGCCAGTTCCCACAGCGCGGCCTGGTCCATGACGGCGTTGCGCACGTCGAGCAGGGCCGACATGGCGAGCCAGTATTTCCACTCGTCGGTGTCGCCGAGCATCTTGTAGTCGAGGTAACGGTAAAAGGCGACTATGGCCATGCGGTGCGAATCCTTCATGGCAAGTTTGAGGCGCATGTCGTTGTAGCGCAAGGCCTCCTTGTAGTCGCCCTTGTTGTAGGCAGTGGTCTCAAGCAGTTGCAGGCGTATGTCGCTGTCTGGAGAGGCCACGGCTAGGAGCGAGTCGGCGTAGACGTGCGCCAAAGCGAAGTACTTATCCTTAAGGTAACGCACCTTGCAGTAATATCCCAGTTCGCCGTATAGGTGGTTGTAGGCCATGTAATAGTCAACAAGGCCGTCGCCGCCAAGGGCCGACTTGTCTATGGTGGACAGTATGTCGACGGCTTCGGTGTACATGCCCGTGTTTGAACACTGGTAGGCCGTAAGCGCAAGGCAACGGTTCTCGCCCGCCCTGTCGCCGCACCTGCGTGCCTCGGCACGCGCCCGTCCCAGCCAAGCCAGGGCTGAGTCGTTCATGAAGGGCTTGTACTCCTCGTATAGTTCGAGCGCGACGACGTAGCGTGTAGAGGCTTCGCCCGTGTGCACGTACTTGTCACGTATGCGGCGTATGGCGTCTTCGCGCTTGGCTATGAACGCTGAAGAATCGGCTATGGCCGCGTCGAGACACCTGTAAAGGGAGTCGACACGGGTGGCGGCAACAGCATCAACCAGCGGAGCCAACAACAGAAAAAACAATATAAGAATCCTCATAACGGTATCGTTTCCTAATGAAACCAATAACAATGCAACATATTGCAAAGATAAGACAATATCGTGAATTAACAAAACTTAAGCCACTGTTTTTGCCAAAGGTTACCTTTTGCGCTGCAAAAGGTCATGTTTTGCACGCTAAAAGGCCGCCTTTTGCAGTGCAAAAGGCGGCCTTTTATAATGCGTTGTATTCCAGTGTGTTACACCGGCGGTTTATTCAGCCGTGATGCTTACGGTCTGGAGCGAGCGGCTGTCGTGTCCGAGCATGATGTCGAACTTGCCCGGCTCGAATACCTGACGGCCCTCGGCGTCGTAGTATGAGAGGTCTTTCTCGGTGATGTCGAAGGTCACTTCCTTGGTCTCGCCGGCCTTGAGCATGATGCGCCTGAAGCCTTTAAGCTCCTTGACGGGGCGTGCTATCGAGGCAACGGGGTCGTGCATGTAGAGCTGCACCACCTCGCAGGCGTCCTTCGAGCCTGTGTTGGTCACGGCGACTGTTGCCTTGAAGCTGCGGCCAGAACCTGTAACCGAAGGCTTGCCGTAGCTGAAGGTGGTGTAGCTGAGGCCGTAACCGAAGGGATAGAGCGGGTCGTTGACCACGTCGAGCCAGTTGGATGCGTACTTGCGGAACTCCTTTGTGCCCTCGGGTACGGGGCGGCCGGTGTTCAGGTGGTTGTAGTACATGGGCAACTGGCCGGTAGTGCGCGGGAAAGTCATGGTAAGGCGTCCGCTCGGGGCTACGTCGCCGAAGACCACGTCGCAGATGGCGTCGGCAGCCTCGCTGCCTCCGAACCATACGTTGAGTATTGCGTCGACGTTGTCCTGCTCCCATGTGAGTACTGTGGGACGGCCTGAGAAGTTGAGCATGACCACGGGCTTGCCCAGCTTGACAAGCTCGGCGAGCAGCTCGCGCTGTACGTCGGGCAGGCGCAGGTCTGAACGGCTGGCGCACTCGCCTGACATTTCGGCGCTCTCGCCCATAGCGCATATTATGACGTCGGCCTTGGCAGCCACGGCAAGGGCTTCGGCCTTGAGGGCTGCGTCGTCGCCGCGGTTGATGGTCTTGCCGAACTCTGCGGCGCGCTGGCGTTCAGCGTCAGCCATAAGGTTGCAGCCCTGGGCGTACAGGAGTTCTGCCTTGCCCTTGAGGGCGCGCTCGAATCCTTCCTTAAGCGTCGAGTACTTGTCGGGCGTGTAGGCCACGCACCATGTGCCGGCCATGTTGGCACGGGTGTCGGCAAGCGGACCTATTAGGGCTATCTTGCCCTCGCGCTTCAGCGGCAGTAGGTTGTCCTGGTTCTTAAGCAGCACGAAGGTCTCGGCGGCTATGCGGCGTGCGGCGGCACGGTTGTCGGCGGTGAAGATGTCCTTCTTCGGGCGTTTGGTGTCGCAGTATTTGTAAGGGTCGGCAAAAAGACCCAGCTTGTACTTTGCCTCAAGCACACGGCGGCAGGCCGTGTTGATGGCCTCCTCGCTCACTGTACCGTCCTTTACCGACTGCTCCAGCGTGCCGAGGAAGCCCATTGAGCACATGTCCATGTCGGTACCGGCGTTGAGCGCCAGCACGGATGCCCGCTTGAGGTCGCCGCCGACGCCGTGGGGCATCATCTCGCCTATCGAGCCGTAGTCGGTGGCTACGAAGCCGTCAAACTGCCACTGCTTGCGCAGAACGTCGTCGAGCAGCCACTTGTTGGCCGTGGCGGGAACGCCGTCGACAATGTTGAACGACGACATCACGCTGCCCGCTCCTGCCTCGATGGCTGCCTTGTAAGGCGGGAAGTACTGGTTGTACATCCTCAGGCGGCTCATGTCTACGGTGTTGTAGTCGCGTCCCGACTCTACCGCACCGTAGAGAGCGAAGTGCTTCATGCAGGCCATTACGTTCTCGCGGCTCGAGTAGTCGCCCTGGTATCCGCGTATCATGGCGCCTGCTATCTGCGCTCCGAGGTACGGGTCTTCGCCGTTGCCCTCTGATATGCGGCCCCAGCGGGCGTCCACACAGATGTCGACCATAGGACTGTAGACCCAGTTGATGCCGTCGGCTGAAGCCTCCTTGGCGGCTATGCGCGCCGCCTCTTCAATGGCAGCCAAGTCCCAGCTGCACGAAAGGGCGAACGGAATGGGGAATATCGTCTCGTAACCGTGGATTACGTCCATGCCGACAAGCAGCGGAATGCCCAGACGGCTCTGCTCAACGGCTATCTTCTGGAGCGCCTTTATCTTCTCTACTCCCTTCAGGTTGAACACTCCGCCCATCTTTCCTTCCTTGATGAGACCGGCCACCTGGGTGTCCTGTGCCTGGCCGGTGGTGATGTCGCCGGCCACCTGGAGGTTGAGCTGGCCTATCTTTTCCTGGAGCGTCATGCGCGACATCAGGTCGCTGACAAACTTATCCATATCAGCGTTCTGTGCTGTCGCGCTGAATGCTAACACACACGACGCTGCTACGGTCAATGCTTTTCTTATTGCTTTCATTGTAATGTTATTTTACAGTAAACAAATTGATGCCGGCCAGCAACATAAGCTTCCGACCGGCATCGTCATGGTATTACATTAAAACAAATTTCACTTTCTGCTTCAGGTTGTCTGAAGAGTTGCCTATAAGGGCCTCGAAGTCGCCCGGCTCTGCCGTCCACTTGTGGGCCTTGTCGTCGAAGAAGCTGAGCGCGTCGGTGCCGATGGTCAGCTTGACCTCCTTCACTTCGCCCGGTTTCAGGTAAACTTTCTTGAAGGCCTTGAGCTCCTTGTAGGGGCGCACCAGTGACGACTTGCAGTCGCGCACGTAGAGCTGTACCACCTCGGCGCCGGCCTTCGTGCCAGTGTTCTCAACGCTTACGGTGAAGGTTATGCTGTCGCCCTGTGCAAGCTTGGCCTTGTCTGCGGTGGCCTTGCCTATCTTGAACGTGGTGTAGCTAAGGCCGTGGCCGAAGGCGAAGAGGGGCGCAACCTTCTCCTTGTCAACCCAGCGGTAGCCAACGAAAATGCCTTCCTTGTACTCCTCGTCGATTATCTTCTCGTCCTTGCGCCATGTTCCGGGATAAGTGTTGAGCTTGTGTGCAGGCACGTCGTTGAGCTTCTGCCACCATGTATAAGGCAGCTTGCCCGACGGGTTGACGCGTCCCGTAAGCACGTCGGCAAGAGCCTCGCCGGCAGTAGAGCCGAGGAACCAGCCCTGGACGATGACCTTCACCTGGTTTTTCCACGGCATGGCCACAGGATTTCCTGATATGTTGACGAACACGAGGTTCTTGTTTGCCTTGGCAAGTGCCTCGACCACGCGGTCTTGTCCGTACGGCAGGCCGTACTCCTTGCGGTCGTGGCCCTCGGCATCCTGGTAGTCGCTCTTGTTAAGACCTCCGAAGAATACCACGCAGTCGGCGTTCTTTGCCTTCTCTACGGCCTCGGCAATCAGCTCGTCGGCCGAACGGGTGTCGTACAGCTTCTGCTTGGCTACGACTCCGTTGTACTCGCCGGTGGTGTCGCCGACGTATCCGCGGGCGTACTCAACCTTTATCTTGTCGCCCAGATACTCGCGCATGCCCTCGAGGGGAAGGGTCTCGCGCTGCACCTTCAACGACGAACTGCCTCCGCCTACGGTCATCATCTTGATTGCATTCTCGCCAACAACGAGCACGCGGAGCGCCTTCGTGGTGTCAAGAGGAAGCAGATTGCCATCGTTCTTGAGCAGCACGATGCCGTCACCGGCTATTCTTCGGGCTGTAGCATAGTGTGCCTCGGAATTCATAAAGCCGTTACCGCGGTCGGTTCTCATCGTTGTACGGAAGAACAGACGAAGCACTCGGCGCACCTTGTCGTCAAGTTCCTTGGTTGAATACTGGCCTTTAAGTATCATGTCGCGGTAAGGACGGGCAAGGTAGTAGTTGTCATATGCGTTTGAGGCGCCGAACGAAAGGCCATCGGTCCATGTGCCGAACTCCATGTCGAGTCCGTTCTCTACCGACTGGCGTGTGTCGTGCGCGCCGCCCCAGTCTGACACTACCACGCCGTCATAACCCCACTCGCCCTTCAGAATGTCGCAGAGCAGGTACTTGTTGTGGCAGTTGTGCTGGTTCTTGTACAGGTTGTAGGCGCCCATGAGGCCCCATACGTGGCCTTCGGTGACGGCTGCCTTGAACGCTGGAAGATAGATTTCGTAAAGCGCGCGGTCGTCAACGATGACGTTAACCTGGTTGCGGTACTCCTCGTCGTTGTTCAACGCGAAGTGCTTAACGCACGCAGCGACACCGTTGGACTGGAGTCCTTGGATGTAAGGAACGACCATGCGCGAAGCAAGATACGGGTCTTCGCCCATGTACTCGAAGTTGCGGCCGCCCAGAGGGGTGCGCAGTATGTTGACACCGGGACCGAGAATCATGTCCTTGCCACGGTAGAGGGCTTCCTCGCCGAGGGCCTTTCCGTAGTCGACGGCCATCTGCGGATTCCACGTTGCGGCAAGACACGTAAGCGCGGGGAAGGCAACGCACGAGTCGTTGGTCTGCCCGGCCTGCATCCATTCGTCCCAAAGCACGTCGGGACGGACGCCGTGGGGGCCGTCGTCGGTCCAGAAGTCGGGCATGCCGAGGCGTGCCACGCCGGGCGAACTGAACTTGCTCTGTGCATGGATGACGGCGATTTTCTCGTCAAGGGTCATGCGTTTGAGGGCGTCTTCGACGCGCTCTTCAATCGGCTTGGACTCGTCGAGGTATACGGGGACGGCCTGAGCCATGGCCATCGCGGAGGTGAACACCGCGAAAACGGCCGTTGTGATTGTCTTTTTCATTATCTTTATTATTGTTAGGTCATTGTTAGTTGGCTTTAGCCGGAATTTATTCGGCCTTGAGGCCTATCGACTTTATGTAAGACGTCTGCGGACGGCAGTTGGCGAACTTGATGTTCTCAAGGTACTGCGCAAGTATGCGGCGTGCCTCGGCCTGCGACGGACGGGCGGCGCGGATGTCGGCAAACGTTGTGCGCACGGCCTCGGAGAACTTGACTACTACGCTGTCCCAACCCTCAGGACGGACAACGGCGTTCATGCAGGAGTTGTCCACCTTCTTATACGGCCAGAAGGTATAGCCGATGTTGTTGTCGCGGAGAGTCTTCACGAAGTCGGCCTGCCACTGGTCTGTGTTGTGCCCCAGCTCGCCCATGTACATGGGCAGGCCGGTCTTGTCGCGGAAGTCGATGTAGCTCTTGATGGCCTCAGCCGTGGCCGGACCGCCGTAACGGTGGCACGTGTACATGATGTTCGGGTCGAACTTCCAGTCGGCAAACATGCTGAAATCGCTGTTCCACTGCGCACCGCCGAGCAGTATGACGTGGTTTTTGTCAATCTCGCGTATGGCCTTCACCGTGCGCTTGTAGAGCGGTTCGAGCTTCTTGTTGAGCTCGACCTTGTTCTCGAAGTAGTGGGCTATCGGCTCGTTCATCAGCTCGTAGCCGAGGA
>OHPB01000508.1_pt1 | contig 26940 bp, 10 predicted proteins | sample 1577621 | NCBI WGS metagenome assembly OHPB01 (sample SAMEA3879577, study PRJEB24766) | human gut metagenome | biome: human-associated habitat; feature: feces | place: USA | collected 1985/1987 | reverse complement strand
ATCGACGGCGTTATTTTTTGAATTTTTATGAAGATTAAGCTGCTTTGCGAGCCTTTTCGGCTGCTCTTTCAAGTGCAAGCTTATAATCTTTTTGGTCAGTAAATATTTCGTTTTTATAAGGATTTTTCTTTTGTTCCTTTGCACGCTTAATAATAGAAGCGAATACACAAACATTAGCCACAAGAGCAATAATGGCAATTATGCCTTGCATTTTAGGGTCTGCGTTTGTTGGCGGAACTGTAGGGTCCATATATCCGTCTGCATAAACGGATGTAAGAACCGAGAAGCGGCTTTTGTCTTGGAAAAGCGGAAATACCTGAGCAAACATACACCAAAGTGCAAGTGTGTTAGCTCTGTTTTGAATCCAACCGCCCTTATTCCAAAATGCATTTGCAAATGTAGGAGCAAGAAGAAGTGCAAGGCCGCAATACCAAGAGTGAGTAGGGAGATTATTATAAGTATATTCAAAGTTCCAAAGGTCATAAGCCAAAATATAGCACCATGTCATATCAGGCCACAGCATATCCTGCTTATTCTTTGAGGAATAGATACCCCACCAACCTGTCATACAGAAAATATTTATAATACCGGCGATACCGTTCACCCAGTTCCACCAGCCGCCATAGAGCCATACATTTTCAGACGAAAGCCACCAGCCGCCTGAAATTCCGCCCTTAATTGCCGACTCAAAGTCAGAACCGACTGCGATAAGAATGTTGATAGCGACGATTGCAAACGGGAACACCTTAAACCAATTTTTTTTGCCGATGCCCCATTTATACTTAAGCATCATAAAGCCGATACAACCTGCTGTTGCCGCATAAAGCTTTGCATAATGGAACCAGCTGTTCATATGAACATAGGTATCATTTTGAAGTGCCCAATCATCTCCCTTAGCCGCACCGATATAAATTGCAATGAAATATACCGTCAGTGCTGCCGGTAAAACAAAGAAGCAAAAAATTCCGCCTGCTTTTGTTCGCCTTGCAATTTCATTCATAACGACGAGACCGACAAAGACCATTACCCAGCCGAGAAGTTGCCAGCCTGCCATGTCGCCGTAAATTTGAAATAACATTGTCATTCCCCTCCTCTAAAAAAGTTAAATAAAAATCATATCATAAAGACAGAGCGCATTAATATGCTACCGTGCCTCAATTTCCTTTATCATAATTTCATTACCCGAAAGAAGATAGGTTTTTTCGCTTTGACAGTAAGGGCAAATTTTACCGTACTCTACGGTTTTGTATTCGCCCTTGCAACTTTCGCAATACGTTACTGCCGGGATAACTTCTACCTTAAGTTCTGCCCCATTCATAAGCTCACTCTTTGAGCAAGCCCATTTCCAACAATCCTCAAGATAATCGTGGAGCACACCCGAAACCTCGCCTATTTCAACCGTAACAGACGATACCGTTTTAAGCTCGTTTTCCTTGCCTACATCTTCAATTTCGTTAATGATATGAAAAACTATACCAAGTTCGTGCATAATTAATCCTTTTTAGCCTTTTGAGCTTTTTTAATCTTGAAATTACGCTTAATCATATAAGGCAAAATTGCTTTCATCTTATCATCTGAATTAACCATTGTGCTACATTCGGGATTATCTCTAAAAAGATGAATTGCATCAAATTCGCATTTGGTAGTACAAATTCCGCAGCCTATGCACTTATTTTCGTCAACAACGGATGCACCGCAACCAAGACATCGTGCAGTTTCTTTTTTAATCTGCTCCTCTGTAAGGGGAAGATGAGCATCCTTAAACGAAGTTTTAGCGTCAATTTTCTTATTAATATTCGGGATTTGACGTGAGGAATTATCATAACTGTCAACAAGGATATCGTTCTTATCAAGCATTATGAAATCACGTCTGTTTCTGCCGACTGTAAGGCTTGCGTTGAAATGAACAAACCTATGGATTGACTCTGCACCCTCTCTGCCTGCAGCAATAGCGTCAATTGCAAAGCGTGGACCTGTATAAACGTGACCGCCGACAAAAATATCCTTTTGCTCTGTTTGATAAGTAAGACTGTCTGCCTGAGGAGCGTTACCTCTGCCAAGTTCTACCGCCTCACCGTCGATAAGATTACCCCATTCAATTGACTGACCGATTGAAAGATAAATACGGTCACATTCAATTATTTGAGTATCATTTTCGTCATACTGAGGGTTAAATTTGCCGTCTGCATCCTTAACACTTGTGCATTTTTTAAGCACAACGCCCGTCACCTTGCCGTTCTCTGCAAGAATTTCCTTAACGCCCCAGCCGTTGTTTATTTGAATACCCTCGTCCTCGGTTTCAAAAATTTCCTCTTCGCTCGCAGGCATTTCCTCTCTGCTTTCAAGGCAGAACATACCCAAAACATCAGCGCCGCAACGCTTAGTTGAACGTGCAACATCAACGGCAACATTACCACCGCCGATAACAACGGTTTTATTGCCTTTAAGGTCAAGGTCGTGATTTTCGGCAATCTCGTGGAGAATATCAACAGCGCTCATAACACCGTCTGCGTCTTCGCCGGCAACCCCCGATTTTCTTGAGCCTTGACAGCCGATAGCAATATAAAATGCCTCATATCCGTCCTTGCGAAGTTCGTCAAGAGTGATATCCTTACCGACCTCTACGCCGCATTTTATCTCAACACCAAGCGCACGAATAATGTCAATCTCCTCCTCAACAACATCCTTCTCAAGCTTATATGACGGAATACCGTAAGTAAGCATACCGCCGGGTTTTTCATTCTTTTCAAACACTGTAGGTCTGTATCCCGTAAGTGCAAGATAATATGCGCACGAAAGGCCTGCCGGTCCGCCGCCGATAATGGCAATTTTATTTTTAAACTCGCCCCTATTTGAAGGTATTACTTTTTTAGGAATATATCTTGTTTTACTGTCAAGGTCCTTTTGAGCGATAAAGCGCTTAACGTCATCAATAGCAACCGCCTCATCAAGAGTTGCTCTTGTGCAAGCCTCCTCGCATCTCTTATTACAAACTCTGCCGCAAACTGCAGGGAAAGGGTTATCCTTTTTAATAAGAGCCAAAGCATCGGTATATCTACCCTGAGCCGCCATTTTAAGATAGCCTTGAACTGCGATATGAGCGGGGCAGGCAGTCTTGCAAGGCGCCGTACCTGTATCGTAGCAATTAATTCTGTTTTTATCTCTATAATCCGGTGACCATTTTTCCTTGCCCCATTTAACTGCGTCGGGAAGTTCTTGCTTAGGATATGTAACAGCAGAGCCGTCTTTTTTGCAAAGCTTTTGACCGAGTTTAACGGCACCGGCAGGGCAAAATTCAACACACTTGCCGCAGGCTACGCAATCCTTAGCCTCAACCTTAGCCACATACGCCGAGCGTGACATATTAGGCGTATTGAAAAGTTGGGAGGTACGAAGCGCATTGCATACCTTTACCTGGCAATTACAGATAGCAAAAATTTTATTTTCACCGTCGATATTAGTAATTTGGTGAACAAAACCGTTATCCTCGGCACGCTGAAGAATTTCCATAACCTTTTCACGTGTGATATAGTGGCCCTTATTTGTTTCAACAAGGTAATCCGCCATATCGCCGACACCGATACACCAATCCTCAGGGTCATCGGCACAGCCTTCGCCGCACATTGCACGGCTATAACGGCACGAACACGGGCCTGCCGCATATTTGCCGTCATATTTATCAAGCCAATGAGAAATATGTTCCACATCAGCAGACTGATTTTCCATTGAAATTGCCTTTTCAACAGGGATAACGTGCATACCTATTCCGGCGCCTCCCGGAGGCACCATCGGCGTAATTGCTTCAAGCGGAAGTTGAGTCATACGCTCAAAGAAATTTGCAAATTGCGGATGCTCACAAATATTATCCCATTTCATATTAAAAAATTCTGTGCTTCCTGGAACGAACATAGGAAGCACATATTGCTTTTCATGCTCCGGATTTTCCCAATTAAATTCAACAAGACCTACATTTGCCATTTCCTTAAGAAGCGGCTCAAGGTAAGCGGCACTTTTGCCTGTAGCTTTTATAATTTCCTTAAGCTTCATACCCTTGTGTACCTTCATCTTAAGGGCAACCTCTGCCATCTCGTCTGTTACAATTGAAGCAAGACCCCAATACTCAGGGTCGTTAACGGTAAGCTCTTTACCTACCTTTGGAAGCCACGGCAATTTATACAAAACTCTGTCTGTAATATGCTTGCCGAGTGCCAAAATCAAAGGACGTGCAGGCTCGTTTGAATGATTTTCATAATAATGCATCACTCTGTCATCGTACACCCTATCCTCAGGCGGCTTGACAGTATCGAATTTGTATTCATACTCCTTATTTGACATAGTATTCTCCCTCTAAAATATACATCTTATGTCATAAATTACAATTTCATTTTATATGTTTGTTAATTATTTGTCAATATACAGTTAAAGGTAAAATGTCATATTCGGGAATGATTAATATTTAGTTTATTTTTTTATTCAAGGTTTTTAAAACGCAAAAAGAGACGGCATTTCTGCCGTCTCCAAATGCTTTAATCAAAGTGTCAGATTAGTCATTTCCACCGAAGCCCCAGTCAGTACCATTACCAGATGTAGTAATAACATCAGCTGTCTGAGAAAATTCATTAACCTCTGACACCGGCTTTGTATAAAGCTCTTTCATTAGGTGTGTCCTCCTTAATTTATCAAAGCTCGCCTTCACCCCTTAAGGCAGAGGTGAAAGCTTTGCTAAATTGTGTTAATTAAGCATTATAGTCGTAAAGTGATGCTTCTGAATAGTAAGTATGAACATTACCATCTGCATCCTTAGTAACTACGAATGCTCTTGCGCCGGCAACGCCTGTCTTTGCAGTAAGACCGTAGTTCAAACCAATCTGTGAAGCGTTGGTGTTGTTATAAATAACTCTAACCTTACCAGGATTTGTACCTGATGCAGTCTTGCCAACGTTTTCAAGTGTAAGGTCAGAAGCTGTTACATTCTTACCGTATACGAAGCCCTGGCTAACTACTGTCTCATTATCAGCAACAGTACGTGTTGCAACAAAGAGAACGTCGCAATCTGTAGCTGAAGGACGAGTTGTTGAAACGATAGCAACCTGAGTCTTAGAAGTGTCATCAGCCTTTGTAACTGCTGTGAGTTCGATATCCGAAGCACAGAAGAATGAGTATGATTCACCGTAACCAACTGTTGCGCCGTTTACTGTCCATGATGTTGCGCCTGCCTTAGTAACTGTTACCTTAGCGTCATATGCAACATTTTCAGCCTTGTCAGTGTAGTCAGTGCCGTTAACTGTGATTGTTGCGCCTGCAGCCTTAACTGTGTAAGTCTGAGTAGCATCCTTCTCATAGATAGCTCTGATGGTCTTACCTTCTGTAAGAGCGGTAATCTCATCGTTTGTAAGAGCCCAGCCCTTGAATGTATAACCAGGATAGATAGGAGCAGTTGCAGGAACCTTAATGTCAGCACCGCTTGCTACTTCCTGAGTTGATACAACGTTACCGTACATATCAATGAATACAACTACGAATGTTGATTCAGCTGTTTCTGTAAATACAGGAGTTACCTCTGTATCAGCAACTGCTGTGAATGAATATGTTTCGTTAGTTGAAACGAGCTTGTTAGCAACCTTCCAACCTACGAACTCTGCACCCTCATTAGCCTGAGCTGTAAGAGTTACAGTTGAGTTAGCAGGAACCTTAGTAGTCTTACCGTTTGTTGCGTCCTCGCTGTTAAGAGTTGTTGTACCGTAAGCAGTCTTAGCAACTGTGATATCATAACCCTTAAGCTGAGGAAGAACCTTAGTTTCGAGAACCTGACCGCAAATTGTACAGCTTGTAACTTCTGAACCCGGCTTATCAAGTGTAGGCTCTGTTACAACAGGTTTACCCTTTGTGCAATCTTCTGTTACAACCTTAGCAACTTCGTCATAGTTAGCGTTTGCTGTTACAGCAGAAACTGCCGGCCAGCTATAAGTTGTATGGCTGTGCTGTTTACTACCTGCCGGTGTAGCAGTTGTATCAGCAGTATTTGTCTTTGGAGCTACAGGAGTAGCGCCTGCAGCAAGCTTCTGAGTATCAACTACAGTGCCTGCGGCGTTTGTAAATGTGATTGTATAAACCTTAACAAGACCCTTAACTGCATCTTCAAGAGCAGTAGCAGCAGCAGTTACCTGTGCCTGATCTGTATAAGCTTCAACCTTAGCCTGAGCATAAGTCTCAAGAGCAGCTGTTACCTTAGCATAAGATTCAGCTGTGTACTTAGTACCGTCAACAGCCTTTGCAGCATCAAGTGCAGCATAGTAAGCTGTACCGTCAAGCTTATCGTCCTTAGTCTGAGTATCTACATGATTACATACAGTACATGTTCCTGTAAGAACAGTACCTGAAACAAGTGTATGCTTGCTTGTCTCTGCATAAGTAATGTTACAATTTTCCTCAGCTGTAGTAGCAACCTCAGTATAAGTAGTATCTGCAGTAGCAGCTGATACTGCAGGCCATGAGTAAGTTGTTACTTCGTGCTTATTATCGCTCTTATAATTTACAGCTGCAGCAGTATTTGTTGAAGGAACTGTTGGAGTTTCGCCTTCTTTAACTGTCTGCGTATCAACAGTCTTGCCGTTGATGTCATTAAATGTAATAGTATAAGTCTTAGTTTCAGGTGTTGATTCCTTTGCATAATCTGTCCAAATTAATGCCCAGTTAGCAAAAGTGCTATGTGTATCGTCATGTGTAATAAGGAACAATTCAGGATTTACAGCATTAGTGTTATTCGGTTCACCAGTACCGTCGAGTGAAGTTCTGTAATAAGGCTCAAACTCTGTACCGGCAATATCTGTGTCAAATGTAAATACATCTGAAAGGTCGCAGTCTTGAAGAACCTCAAAACTATATACAAAAGAAACAATACCATACTTACCGAATGGTTTTACGCCGTCTGCAGTACCAATAAAGTTAGATACTGACTGATCACCTGCTACAGCAGCCTTACCTGTAACTGCACCATAGAATGTACCATCTTCAACATTTACATTGTTTCCTGCAAAGGCTAACGCTGTAGGATAAAACTGAGTGCCATCGGCTATACAACCTGCAGCACCTGAAGAAACAGCCTTCCATGTATCGCCACGTGATGGCTTTGAAGAATAAGCTGCAGCTTTAAGGTATTCCTTATTGAACTTACCCTTGAACTGACCGTTTTGAAGAACGTCAAAACCACCAAATTCAACTGTTACAGCAATACGATCGCCTGCCTTAAGTGTTGCAGGGTTAAGAATATTTTTAGCTGTCTTAACGGCTTCATAAGTATGTGACGCATCCATGCCATAGTAATTCTGAAAGTATGATGCAGCATAGTTTTTAATTGCGTTTGTATCTGATTTATCTTTAACTTTTGCAATAGCCTCTTTCATACCTGCATTAGTACCCTGTGAAGATACTGTTGCAGCAATTACAGGCTTATAGTCATTACGATGGTCTTCATAGCCACTATTTCCATAATCTTCAAATCGTCCACCGAAGCTTAAACTCCATGAACCCATTTGGTTATAAGTTTCGTCGCTGTTATAGCTCCAATATTCAGGAGTTGACTGAAGCTTTGAAAGGCTTGTATCAACGCCGTCATCAACCCACCATTTTCTGTTTTTAGTAACAGTATAATTTGTTTCACCGAACATATCCGGCGCATCAGGAGTACCTGCTAAAGCAGAAAACGGAACGGAGAATGCAACCATAAGAACTGCAAGAAGAACAGCTATTGCTTTTCTAAATGTCTTTTTCACTTAGAAATCCCCTTTATTTATTTTGAAAAAAATCACTTTATCTCTAATCCGTTATAATAACCGGAACCGGATGAACATGCATAAATTGCTGTTGCATCGGCGCCTGTTACAACGCCGTCACCGTTAAGGTCATAGTTTAAATCCGTTTGCTTTGAAGCAAAAAGATATACACTTGTTGCATCGGCAGCTGTAATTATACCATCCTTATTAAAATCACAAGCCATCATAGGGATAACCGCATTAGTAATATCGGCACCGTTTACGATAACGGTAACGTCATTACGAGCTATTGCATAATCAGACGAGATTGAAAGATAGTAGGTTCCGTCCTTTAACGAATCAATAGAGAAAGCGTTTACACCATCTTTAAGAGATGATGTGGTTGTACCGACAAGCTCGGTACGAGCTGAATCGGAATATACGTTAACCGTATATTCACCGTAAACAGGACTGTTGGCAGTATTGCCTTTCGCATCTGTCATAATAACAAGCGAACCGTTTACGCTATGACCGGTTGACGGTGAAACGTCACAGGTCATTAAATATAGAGAACCGGGATAATCGGCAGATTCGGTAACAAGAGCGTACTCATCGTCAAATCCGTCATTATAATTAGCCAAAACGAAAGTCTTATTTGGGTCTGTTGAAACCGAAATAACATCAGCGGCGTCACAATCCTTTGCAAAAGCAACCGAGAAGGTTGCAAGCAACGTGCCGTCCTTTGTTACAGATGAACAAGTGTCAGCATCTGAAACAAAGCCGAATACCAAATTAGAATCATTCGTTACGGTTCCCATCGAAGATACGCCGGCAACCTCATCAGAAAGAAGAGCCTTAGGCTCACTCTGCACCGATACATCCGAAGAATAGGTTGATGTAACCTGCACAACCGATAACTCGGTGACGCCCTCTAAATAAAAGCTGACGTCGTATGTACCGGCAGGTAACTTATCACCGTCGTATTGTTTGCCGTTAGAATCTGTGTATGTGCAATAAACGTTCGGGCTCTCCGTTCCGAGCGCAGCAGCATACGAAGTACGAGGAAGGCACACAACAAGCGCAACAAAAGCCAAAAACGCAAGTGTACCGAAAATAACACCTACTCGTTTTTTCGCAATTGTATTCATTGGTGTTACCTCCTTGTTAAAAAAATTGCTTAATTTGGGGAGAAGCAGAATCGCCGTGAAGGGCAAAGACAAAATCGGTCAGAAAACATAAAAATATGAAACCAAGCAACTTTGGCAAAAGCCAAACACCGTGAAACACTAAATATTTACTAAACGAAACTGACCATAGCCTCCCCGCCCAAAGCGGGCATAGTATATAAACGGCAAAAGCCGAATATATCAAGACAAAGCAAAGCCATAGCTCTGCTTAATTAAATGATAACACAAGTTATCGTAATTTTCAAGTAAAACTTCTTAGGGACTTTCGCCCCTAAGAAGTATAGAAGCTAATATTACTTAATAGTAACAGCAGGAAGTGCGATAGCAGATGATGCAATAGCATAAACAGTTGTAGCATCCGCACCGGTTACCGAGCCGTCACCGTTAAGGTCATAACGAAGATCAGCAGCCTTAGAAGCAGCTGAATATACAGCAGTAGCATCTGCGCCGGTTACATTGCCATCCTTATTGTAGTCACAAACAACCATTGCAATTGCAGGACCTGCAATATCAGCGTCACCAACAACAATGCTTACTGTACGTGCAAGAGCGAATTCAGAAGTAATTGTTACTGTATATGTGCCAGGTGCAAGGTCAAGACTAATCTCGTTTGCATCAGTTGTAAGGTCAAATGACTTTTCAAGAACAGGAGCGTTTGCACTGTCATAAACAGTTACTTTATATGTTCCGTTTACGCCCTTATTGTTAGTAGCACCCTTTGAAGATGTTGCTACAACAAGTGAAGCATTAACACTATGAGTTGACGGAGCCAATGACTCAACCGAAGGAACGATTGTAGTATTGCCTGTAACAGTAAGCTCATACGGGAATGCTGTTGCTGTATCGTCAAATGTAAGTTTGTCGCCGTTAACAGTAAGTTCAGGTTTAAGAGTATAACCTTCCTCTGCTGTTACATTGATTGAAACAACCTGACCCTTTTCTACAGCTACAGGACCTGAGTAAGCAACGCCGTCGATTGTTACTTTAGCACCTGCAACAGGAGTTACAGTAAGCTCACAGCTCTCAAACTCGGTAAGACCGATTTCAGCTGCCTGAAGTTCAGTATCAACATTGTAAATCTTAGCAAGCTGAGCGTCATAGTTCTTACGGTCATTGATATTGAATGTGCCGGAATTCTTATACTTATAAGAACCGTTACCATAGTTAGCAAGGTCAACTGCGGCAGCAAGAGCTCTCACGTATCTGTTCCAAGATGCTGATGAGTACTTTGTTGCGCCTTCGTTAACAAGCTTACCTGATGCATCAAATGAACCAAAGCGTGGGTTAGCTGCTACGCCATTCTTAGATACGGTTGCTTCAGTAGCAACTGTACCGTCTTCATTGTATGTAGCAGGTGTTGCCTTGAGCATTGAGTAAGCATTACCCGATGCGCACTTGATTTCATTTTCAAGCTGCTTGCCCTGGTAACCACGTTCAATAACTGCAGAAGCGAATATGTTAAAGAGTTTAACGTATTCTTTTGCCTGAACAGAAGATACTTCAGAAGCTGTGGTATAAGTAAACTTAGTACCTGCATTCTTGAGGTCATTCATAAGCTTAGCAGCGTCAACATAAGACATACCGTTTCTTTCAACAGTCTTGCCTGTTGTTGCGTCAACGTAATCAACGTCAACTGTATACTGCTGTTCAGCCTTCTTTGCATATTCTACCATCTTATTATATGTAAGAATATCAAAGTTAATTTCTTCAAGACCATTTCTAAGCTCAGAAATCTCATTGTAGAGTGTTGATGATGAGCTGATAAGGTGAGACTTAACTACGCTAAGAACATATTCAAGTCTGTCATTAGCCTGAGTAGCAATACCACGATTATCTACTGAATCCATCTCGCCTGAGTTAGGAATGAGCTGATACTCAGCTGATGGGAACTTACATGCCCAATTATCGCCTGAGTTGCACTTTTTGCCTTCAGCATTTCTGTATACATATTGAACCTGATTATAAAGAGGCTCGTTATCTTTGTTTGTATCCTGAGTAGTTGTCGGTCTCTGCCATGGGCCGCCAGGATATGTATCGAGATCCCATTTTGTAGCATACTTAACTGAGTTAGTAAGGTAATAGTTACCGTCCTGACCGAGTGTTACATTAGCCAATGCAGCATCCTTGCCATTCTTAACATCTGATGATGTAAGCGGCTTTGGTGAGTAAATAGGCATTGTACATTTCTCATCGGAATAGTAAATTCCCTTTACGCCGCCACTGGTTGCACCTGTTGTAGCGTCTATTGTGCCACCGACATAAGCAGTTGCTTTAACCGATTCAGGGATTGTGTAGCTTACCTGAGTACCCTTTACAGTAAATGTTACTGTTTCGTTAGAGGTTGAGTAAGGAACGTATGCACGATCGCCTGTTGCGGAAGTTGTAACTGAAGTTGTAACTGCATACTCTGTTTTATCTGACTGAGTAAGAGCTGATTCAGCAGTGTAAGGAGCTGACTGAACGCTAAGTACATTCATAAGAGCATCCTTAGCCAAATCATAAACTGAACCGATAGATGCATCCTCTTTGAAGTCGGATGTTTTATAGTTAGCCATGATATTGGCAAGTTCGTTATAGTTCTTATCAAGTGAGCCGGCTGAACCGCTTTCACCGATAACAAGCTGGAAGCTGCCTGTCTTATAAGAACCTGAATTATAGAAGTTAACATTAACATCATAAGTGCCGGTCTTAACAGTAGCCTCACCGTCGAAACCAAACGGTCTGTAGTTATTAACAGCATTTGAACCAAATGTTTGCTTTGAGGTATTTATATAGATAGCATCAATACCGGTACCGAGTGTAACCATATTAAAGATGTTATCATAGTTATATTTACCACCGGTCTTAAGATACATTGTATCATAAATACCGCTTTCATTGATATGGTAACCGGCAATAATCTTAGCATCAAGTGCTTCCTGAAGAGTGAATGCAACGTGAGTTCTTGTTTCAATCTCCTTGCCCTCATTTTGCTTTGAAATGTTACCGATTTCCTCAGAAGTATAACCTCTGTAGTAGTCAACAGCACCAAGGCCGCTACCTGTAGAACCGTTTGTATGGTTACGCTGCCATTCGCCGAATTCGCCTGAGCCTGCAGATGTTTCTACACGATAGTCATACATACCAATCTTAAGAAGATCACCTGTTGACTTATCCCAACGAGCAATAGCGTTATTTTCACCGATATCTACTGTTGTTAAATTAGAATCATCGAATGCCTTAGCTGCAGTAGTAAGGTTATTTGATTCATAGCCGGATTTTCTGTCAAAGAAGAATACACCGTCAATGCTCTTTTCCTTACTGCCGCCCTTCATAAAGAATGAATACTGAGCGATTTCGTTAAGCTTGTTAGAAGCGATAACCATCTTATCAGGATAGTTTGCAGAGATATTACCGCCGATACCTGTAAGAGAATGAACGGTTACACCGTTTTCTTCTCTGTCAGTGCCGTCTGTCTGCTGGAATGTAGAGTTGAAGTTATAATCAGCATCATAAAGAGCATTTCTGAAGCTTACTTCACTTGTAAGAAGCTTATAAGCTGTTACAGTATTGCCTCCATAAAGAACATTGCCCTGATCATCAACAATATCATAATTTACAACAACACGGCATGTGTTTGTTGTATCAGAACCTGAAACATCGAACGGAACTGAAATATTAATTTTAGCACTCTTACCCGGATCAATAGGAGTTTCAGGGAAATCTATTGTATCATCAGGCATTTCTTCGTTATAAACATCATATTGAAGCACGCTTGTAATCTTTACATAGTAACGTGAAAGCTGAGTAGGCTTGCCGTCCTTAATGTACGATGCATTGATACCTACCGAGTTGTTTGTAACAGTAAGTGCATCATCATAAGGTTGACCTGAAATACAGCCTGTTACGGTGTTAGAACCGAATGAAGCAGTAGCCATCTTGAGCTGATGCTGACCAAGTGTAGTCAATGCATTAGGAATGAAGCTGTTAACTGCCTGTACTGCAAAACAGATACCTCTGATAATAGAATCAGAGTAGGTCTTAGGACCGTTTGTACCGTATCCGCCGAACTCTACGAAGTTACAGATAAGCTTTTGGAATGCACCCAAGTCCTTACCGCTTGTACCTGCGAGTACCTTAACCTGGAAGAAATCATCAAACGGATGAGCACTTGTAGCATCAGGAACGATTGTCTTAAAGCTCTGTCCGCTGTAACGTGCGCCAAACAATCCGTTAATGAGATCCTTAAGTAAATCATAAACTGTTACGACGAATGAAGTCTTTTGGATAGGCTCTGCAGAAACGATTGTAAATAACTGGTTAAGGAAGTTAGATACGCCGCAAAGACCTGTCTTTGAATTTTCTTTACCAATATCAAGGAATGAAAGAACAATGTTGTTCCAAATAAGTTCCTCTGAATTGAATTTAGCATAACCTGTACCCTGAAGTGTACCGAGAACAGGCATAAGCTTATTAGCTATTGCATTAATGTTTTCCCAAAGAGTATTCTTTGTTGTGATAAGGCTGTTGCCGTTTCCATCACAAATACCGAGGAGAGCACCTACGCCCATAGCTCTTTCGCCCTTATTTACAGCCTTCTCCATTGCATGGTCGCCGCCGTAGTAGCAAACTACAGAATTAAGAAGGTCAAAGAGTGTTGTTTTAGAATCAACAGCTGCTGACTCTGTCTTCCAAGTATTGCCGTTTTCGTCCTCAAGAGGAACGTAAGCCTCAATTACATAAGCAACTGCGTCACGAGCCATTGGAAGAATTGTGCCTTCAAGTGTTGCATTGATTGTTCCGTCGCTGCCAATCTTTACAAGCTTTGAATAATCCTTGTTAGGCATTGAGTATGATAAATACTCCTTAAGGCATACATAAGCTACTGCTTCTGCATCCTTACATCCGTCCCAATCAGAAGGATGGATAATTTTCTCAAGCTTGCCTGAGCCAAGATTTACCTGACCGATACAAGCAACGAGCATAGGAATCATTGCTTCTTCAAGATTCTTCTCTGTAAGAGCAGCGCTGGCGCCGTTCTTTGCGTAGAAAGCTTTAAGAATGTTAGCGTCTGTAGCGTCTGCTGTGTACTGAACCATCTTGCAAGCGTTGCCAACAAGTGTTGAAACGATTGACTTAATTGCTGCTGCGTCAATAGTTGCAAAATCACCGGTTGTTGTCATTTCAGGACGTGTACCGATAACGTTGCCGCGCTGCGGGAACAAGTCCTTAACTGCTGCAACAAGTGCGTCATTAAAGCCTGCTACCATTGAGCTGTACTTTGAATAGCTTTCGCTAAAGAACTTATCGAGGTTTGGAGTACCTGTTTCTGCAAAGTAAAGATTGATAGGACCTGTTGTTACGTTAAAGCCGTAATCAGCAAGCGGGCTGTATCTTAACTTAGCGAAAAGTCTCGTTGCGTCGATATCTTTCCAAGAACCTGTTGAGTCCTCGGCAGCTGTACGATCATAAGTTACCGTCTTCTTAACATAAGCAAGGAAATCATCTGCTGTGTCAAACTTATAATCCTTATATACTGCATTTGCCCATTGATTGAGCTTAGCCGGTGTATAGTTTGCAGCAACATCATTATCATTCCACTCGCCCTTTTGGTCGAAGAAATAATAATAGTTGTTATCAAAGTTAGCGCCGTGACCCTTATCAAATCCATCATTTACGTGAAGGAGTTTGACTGTACCCTTGAGAACTGTATCCCAAGCAAGGTCAAGAGCTCTGTAACTGAAATCAAAAAGATTATCGGTTGCCTTAAGTGTTACCTTTGTGGTTGATTCTGTTGCATAACCGTTTTCGTCAGGAGCACCGTAAGCAAAGAGAAGAACGTTAAGAGGATTACCCTCATCATCTTTAAATTCATCTGAATATACAAGGTTAGGGTCATAACCAAGCTTTGCAGCTGCAGTAGCGTAGTCAGAACCGCTTGCCTTCATTTCAGCTTTAATCTTCAAATAACGTGTAGCCGATGTATCCTGAATTGCTGTTTGCGAATCAGCATCTGTGTATTCTTGATTATATGTAACAAGTACACTAATCTTATCAAGAAGCTCTGTTGTGAGTTTATTAATAAGCTGGTCATCATAAACCCATGTTGCAGTACCGTTCTTGAAATTATTAATTTCCTCTTCTGTATACCAATTAGTATATTGGAAAATAAGGTTTTGAGCAACATTGTATACTAAGTTAGTCTTATACTTCGTATCTGTAAAGCCCAAAAGATTACCTACAATCTTATATACGTCAAGGTTTGCAACGTTACCGAGAGTACCGAGAGTAAAGTTACCTCTAAGCACCTGGCCTAAAATATCAGAGCCGTTATAGTCGCAAGAAAGGTTTTGTAAAATACCGATTACGCTTCTTAAAATATCAGTTGAAGATGCAGTTTCTCTTGTAATATTCCAATCCTTAGTAGCAACAGCCTTAAAGTTAAGGTTGCCGGCATCACCGAGTAAGTTACCATATGAGTTAAGAAGATCAGCGACACCCCTAAGTGTATAGAAAAGTTCATCAACACTGTGAGTACGTACCGGAATGTCTTTTTTAACAAGACCAAAAGCATTAAGCTTAAGTGTACGGCTGTTGCTGTCCCATGTGATATACTGGGTAATACTTGAAGGAAGGTTTTCAAGAAGCTTATCAATCTGCGGACCGTATTGGGCAAGCATCAAATCAGCATAGTCAAGTAAAGCTGTAGCTACCTGTTCATCGGAAAGAATAGCCCACGCCAAATCGTTATATTCGATTGACTCGTCGGCATACGTCTTTTCACTGCTCATAGTATCAGCATAAGCAGTTAAAGCACCGGTAAAGCAGGAAGCTGCCATAAGCACTGCCATAAATAATGCCAGAAGCTTATGTGAAAACTTTTTTGCCTTCGTTTTCATTTTTTACCTCCATTAAATTTAAAATTAATTGAATAATAAAGTGTTAACATATTGCAGGGGAGCCTGTCACAATCTCTGACCATCAGGCAATCTGAATTAGACTGAAGGTCGGCAAAGCCAAACCGTTGCACCAAAAACTGCGCAATATGTGCTTTAAACACATTATAATTATTACATAAGGCAACAAAAAAGTCAATAAAGACAAACGACAAATGATATTTTTGTAACAATGTCCAAAAAAGCAAACTTATTTTTGACACCTTGCACAAATTATTAACTAAAAGTTTACAATTTGTTTATAATTTGACGCCAAAAAACGCTTGATTTTCCGCAAGTAAAGCTGTGATACTTTACACAAAATTTACATTTGTAAAGATGTTTGCCTTTACAAATCGAACAGAATTTTACCCGACTTTATATGGATTATATTACGTTTTACAGTCAATTTTCTGTCGAATTATGTTTGTTAGACTTTTTATGTTGTATTGTCTATTTTACAACTCTCTATCGTCAAAAATCAATGCTAAAATATGTGAAAATTCACAATAAATTCAAAATATGTTATAAAATTATTGACTTATAAGTTTTTATTTGTTATAAATATATTGTATTTGTTAATACGCGTGTGGATATCCTGCGCCTAAAAAGCAGTTTTTTGTGTAGAAACTGTGAACAAATACTGCTCGGCGCATTATCCAAAAAATGCGTTACCATACGACAAGTTCGTAAATCATATGTAAAGGAGAGAGAGATTTATATGAGAACGAGCAAAAAGATACTCAGCTTTTTCTTAGCTGTAGTAATGGTCGTGACCACATGCTCGGTTGGATTTACTGCGTTCGCCAAGAGTAATGACAACCCGCTTTGGAAAACGACAAGTGTTGACGCCGATTCGGCATTCGACACACTTAACAAATTGGCAGACCAGCTGCCTTCCCTTCTCGTGGGCATTGAGGCAATAAGCAAGCCTGTTTATGAAAAGGGTGCTAAAAAGTTAGGTAAGACCGCAGCGGAACTTACCACCAAAGAAAAAGAGCAAATCGTAAGTGAAACAACACTTCAGGATTTACTCGGCGTATTGCAGCCGACTCTTATCGGCGCACTTGCAAAGACAAGCCAGTCAGACTTTGTAAAAAGTTATATTCAAACAGGTATGGGTAATCCTGAAGATTATAACTACTTAAGCGGTTCAACGGGCGCAATTGATTATTTTTCACTTACTGCCCTTTGCTTAAAGTACAAAGACAACAAAGACTTATCTAAAGACACGAGAAATCAGCTTGACGAATGGTTATACGGTAAAGAAAGCGAACGTACCGTTTCAGGCTACAATGCCGCAGGTCAAACTATCAAGTTCTCAACAAACAGCCTTTGGTATTTAGCCGACCTTTATGCTCAAAAGATAAAGGAAGGTACAGACAGTGATAAGGTAGAAGCAATTGCTAAGCGTTATACCGAAGCTGTAAAAAGCGGTGCTGTTGAAACAGTTAAGCTTAACGGCGAAGCTATCGGTGACACTTATGATACTGCCACACTTTACCAGTTGAAGAACTTTGATTTTAAGCTCACAGCTGATGAGCAAGCCGTTGTTAACAACTATATGGGCACACTTAACATTAAGTATGCAACATACGGTATCAACGTTAAGCTTAACGATTTGGCTGACGTTATTTACTACGACTTCGGTGTCGGTCAGAGCTTCATCTCAGCAAGCGAATTTATCAGATTGATAAGCGACGGCGGTGCAACATTTAACCAAACAGTTGACAGCACATCACTTTATCAGGTTCCTATGACATTTAACGGCTTCACAGTAAGCGACACTGAAAACAATGTTTATGACACTGTTAAGGAAATCGCAAGAAAAGCTGTTGCCGCTAAATTAGGAGTTGCCGAAGATGCTTCTTTCGAGACTCTTGCACAAAAAGAGGGCATGACAACAGATTACCAAATTGAGTCATATACCGAATATGTAGTAGGCAACACTATTATGACCGATTTGTGCAAAAAAGCACTTATGAACGGTAATGTCGACACAACCACTTCTCCGTATTACACTGATATACTTAAGGGTATGGTTGTACGTTTCGGTAATAACGGAAACGGCGTTGACCTCAACAAGCTTAATTCCGAAATCAATGCTAAGCTTCCAAAAGGATATGATGCAAATTGGCAAGAGGGTGACAGTTTCTTCATCAGCGATGACGAACTTACTCAGTTGCGTGCATTCTTCTCCAGCGTCGGCGGTGCAAACGCCACCACTAATGTTGTAACAAACTACTTTAGGGACGGCGAAGTTACCTTTAACGATAAATATGCCGACAAAAAGAACAAGACAGTCATTGTTCCTGCTTCACTTAAAGGCAGTTACACTTCAGAGTTTTGGTCTCTTATTGCAGCTAACCAAAAAAAGAATTCAACAAATTACAATAATTTGTTAGGTTCATTTGGCGGCTTTGCTAAAAACCGTTCACATATTGACAAAACAAAATACTTGCCTGTTAATTCACTTGTTGATGCTTCACGTTCAGACCCGGGTGTCGGCATTAACGCACTTAAGTCTGACTCTGTAACTAATTCAAATAATTACAGCAAGCCATTAATCAACGAATGGGTTGCAGCTTCTTACGACTACATTGTTACTAAGATTGCATCTGAATACCTCGGCGTTGATACAAACGACCTTGGCACAGATAACACTACTTATACATACAGCTATAAGTATTCTTTCAAATTCCTTCTTAACGTTCAACTCGTACTTGATGATATTGTAAAGAAAAAAGCTTCTCAAACTTCAGGTATCGTTCTTACCGACGCTCAAAAGGAAATTCTCAACGGTAAAAATGTTGACCTTACAGGTTCGGCAGGTACCGAGATTACAAACCTTATTCTCAACAACACAATCGGCGATATCGTTGACCCAAGTACAGATATCGGTAAAACGGTTGACGCTGTGCTTAAGTCACTTCTTAAGACCAACGTAAATCTTAAGGACGCTCTTACCGATGTTTGGAAGAATCTTGTTAACGACCCGATTAAGACAGTCGTAAACCTTCTTCCTTTACTTACAGTAGTAATTAACGAGCTTCTTGAGCCTATTCTTTTCTCTGAAATCGGCAATTCGCAAAGAAATAACCAAGAAGGCTTCCTCTATTCTGTTATTGACCTTATTGAGCCACTCAAAAATATGACTGCAGACACCGGCTCATATATCGGTATCAGTCAGCTTGCTTGGGACCTCAACGCTATGCTTCCTCAGCTTATGCATTGGCTCCAGAGAGATGGCAAGTTTGAGGAATTCGGCGGTACTTATTGGAACGGCGGTAATGAGAAAACAGGCTACATTTCAGAATCTTCTGACGACACCTTTGTAACCAAGAACTTCTCAGCCGGCGACATTATCGCAACTCCTGACTACGTACTTAAGTATGACAAGGTTGTAGACAGCTACGGCAAAGCAATCACATACACAAAGAACAGCGACGGTTCTTATACCTATTCTTATAATGGCGTAAGCGGTTCTCTTGCAGATGTACTTGCTAACGTTTCAAGCACTACTAAGTTTAACGTTAAATACACATATGAAGCGGGCGTACCTAAGATTACAGGTATTTACATTGCCGATAAGGCTCTCAAGTATGCTAAGCTCAGTGACCTTGAGGGTATCCTTAAGAAAGCAATCACAGCTTCGAACGGACAGGTTGGCGCAGGTCTTTATGAATTGGTAACAGAAATTGCTGGCCTCTTCACTACTGCAGTTGACACATACGTTAGCACTCCTAAGTACAGAGACCAGGTTAAGGGCCATGATGACGGAGGAAAAGTCATCAACTCAGGTCTTAACAACCTTATGGTTGCAATTCCTCAGCTCTTTGACATTATGGAAAACCTTGCAGCTGACAAATACGGCGTACGCAAGGACGCATGGACATATTGCTACAAGGGCAAGATTGTTACGGATTCAAACGGCGCAGTAAGCAACTCTAAGATGACAGAGTTCAAGGATTTTGCCGCTAATCCAAACCCAACAAAGATTTTTGACTGCTTTGTAGGTGTATTCGTAGAGGATTGGCTTGACGCTATTCTCGGTCTTGTAAACAACGTAATCAGCTCTAAGGGCAGTGAATTTGAAAAGAACCTTCCTATTATCACAGGTCTTCTCAATTCAGTAGGCGGTTTCACCGAAACAAGTGCTCTTACAGACCTTTTCAACAGTATCTTCCAGATTACACGTGACAGCAAGTACAGCTTCACATTTGAACCGCAATCAAGCGGATTTGTAGGTCTTGACAGAGATAACGCTTACTTCCTTATTACTAATGTAAGCAAGCTTGTTGACGTTGTTAAGGCACTTATCAATTCATTCAAGTCAAATAACAACAATAACAACAATAATAACAATAACAATAATTCTTCATCACCTGCCACTACACAGGCAGTTGCAACTCCTAACTCTTCAGTTGATATTTCAGCACATAAGAGCAGCGATATGAAGAACGTTGATAACACAATAGCTAAGCTTGATAAAACATTGTCATCTCTCCTTACGGATTCAAGCGTAAACGGCTATTCAATCAACAAGACAAGTAACATTATTGTCGGCGTAATTTCATTACTTTCAAATTACATTGGTGCAAATGCATCAAACGCAACAATTGATTTACTTAATACCTATTTATATTATCTTAATGGCGAGGATGCACGTACTCCTGATTCAAATGGTAACGTTAATCCTAAGGATATCTACACAAACGAAGGTCTTACAACAGTAGTAGTAAGAACCTATGCTCTCGTCGAAACACTTGTTGCAGGACTTACTGACAAGTATGCATACTCTTATACATATAATAATGGTACTGCCGACGTGACAGCAAAATACAATCTTATCAGTGAAGCAGTCAACGGACTTATTTCTCCTGACTCATTATCTGTAAGAATTAAGGACACAGGCATTAAGAACGCAAGCAAGAAGCTTTCTAAGCTTGACAGTTGGAGTGACGCAGTTAATGACAACGGTACTCTTAACGTAAGCATTAATTGGGGCATCACAGCAGGCAACAGAGATGAATTTATGACAGGTCTTTCAACCTCACTCAGACTTCTCACCTCTATCCTCGGCGTAGTTCTTATTGATACAGGCATTTATGAAAATGCTCTCTACCCTGTTCTTAATACAATAGCTCAAAAGACAGGCATCACAGTTGATACTCCTACTAAGTTTGCAGATAAGAGCAATCCATATCGTGACGAAGTATTCACAGGTATTGTTAATCCAATAGTTTCACTTCTTGACAAGTTCCTTGAAAAGCCTGCAACAACATTGCTCAATCTTGTGTCGGCTATCGGCGTTGTATTAGACGATACAACAACTCCTACACTTGCTTCTGTTGTTTCAAGCGCAGTTAAGGCTATTGCAAACGAGCTCAACGGCGCAGCCAACATTCTTAAGATTAAGAGTGATAAGCTTGGTGCCGCATCACCGTCACTTGCAGCGCTCCTTGAAGGTATCGTTACTAAGACGTTCGGTGATTTAATCACAGTTAACGACAAGCAAGAGCTTGGACTTAAGGTTAAGGGCTATGCTCTTTCAGGCAACAACATTATTCCTATTATTAATACCCTTCTTGCAAAGACAGGTATTAAACTTAACAACATTAATTGGAACAAGCTTGGCAAGACAACAACTCCTGCTCAAACACTTGTATACGTACTCGATTATGTTGTTGAATTTGTAAAGACAAATAATAACCTTTCCACAATCATCGGTTTGATTATGGGCAACAACAAGGTAAGCTCAGGCGTTAAGAAGCTCATCAAGTATATCGAAACAGGTAAGCTTGACGGTATGGGACTTCTTAAGATTGTAGGCAAGCTTCTCGACTTCACACAGTCACCTACAGAAGTTTATTGGGCTTACAGCAAATACAAGGGAACTTCATTAAAGTTCAAGTACCCTGACGGTATTTCTTCTTATGATGCTGAATCTGCTATCACCCAGCTTGACAGTGCAGTTGACGCAGTTATGGCTCTTCTCACTAACTTTGGCGTAGTTGACGCATCAAATCTTAAGGGTGTTGTAAGCGGTTTGGTATTTACAAACGCTAACCTCACTTCACTTGCTAAGGCACTTTACGGTGCACTTGACAAAAAGAATATTTCACCTTATCTCAATATGGCAGGCATTACTGTTTCACCTAAGGGCGTTGCAGGCTTACTTATGGATAAGAGCTATGGTAAAACTTATTCTTCAGCAGCTAAAACCCTCAAGAAGGTTAAGAGCTGGAAGAAGGTTAAAACAATCAACTGGGGCTTCAAGGATGGCTCCGCAAAGGCTGAGCAGGGCTTCGTACATGCACTCGTTGCAATTCTTCGTCCTCTCAACAGTGTTCTTAACGTATTCCTTAATGAAGGAAAGATTGACCTTAGCAATATCACAATTGCAAAGGCTTCAACATCTCTTGATATTAAGGGAAGCGACGGCAAGGTAGCAAGCAAGATTGCTCTTACCTATGAGCTTAAGAAAGGTGTTCTTACTCTTACAGCTAAGGATTCAATGAATGCTGACTCTAAGCTTTCAACAATTAAGCTTGACCTTAACGCACTCAATGTCGGCGTAAACGGCATTAACGGCTATGAAGGTGCAATCATTCCTCTTCTTGATGTTCTTCAGGTAAGCAACAGCAAGATTAAGACATTTGCACAGTATCAGAAGGATTGCAAGAAGGCTAAGGATAACGTACTTCTTGATGTTCTTAATCCTCTTATGAGCTTTGTTGACCAAGTTCTCGACAAGCCATTTGAAACAATTACATCAGTTCTTCCTAACCTTGCATACTTCATTGATAACAACGGTATCGGCCAGCTTCTTGATAATCTCCTTGCTCCGATTACAAACATTGTTAAAACTGCTAAGTCAGCAGGTTTAGACGTTGATAAGATTATTTCAGCGGTACTTGGCAAGGACCTCGGCAAGTATTTAACAAGCTTGCTTAAGGTTAGGGGCGTTAAGCTTAACATTAAGCTTGCAGACCTCAAGTCTTGCAACATTCAGGACATCGTTGTTCCGCTTATTAACAGCTTACTTAAGAAAACAGGCATCAAGCTTCCTGATTTCAAGTGGTCAACAATCGCTGCTCACGGCAAGGTTGTAACCTCTAAGTCGCATGCTAAGAATGCCGAAGGCAAGTTCACTAATAAGGAAGTAATTGCTGACAAGGGCGAGGTTCTCGTTGCAGTTCTCCGCTATGTGGCAGACACTCTTATTAAGAACGCTAAACCAATCAAATCACTTGTTTCTTCAATTGGTGCTATTAAGAAGAACAGTATGCTCAAGTCAATCATCTCAAGTGTATTCACTACAATCAGCATGGCTGAAAAAGATGATATCGTTCGTGCAGTATTCTACTTCTTAACAGGCGAACCTACTAATGCATTCTGGGATTACACCGCATATAAGACAGGCTCATTCGACTTCTCATATCCTAAGGGCGTAGACGTTGACTTCCTTAAGAATCTTCCTCCTATGCTTGACGGTCTTGTTGGCAGTTTAATTAAAGGCGGTCTTAACAACTTAATCAGCGGCCTCCTCTTCAAGGATGACATTGTTAACTCACTTCTCACCGGTCTTTACGGTGCAGTTGAAAAGGTTAAGGTTGGCGACGGCTCACTCGTTTCCCTCCTTGCACAAACAGGTATCGACTTCTCAACAAGTAATGTTGCTAAGCTCCTTACAGACGAAACTTACGGCAAAACTTATTCAGCTAATGCAAGCGTAATCGCTAAGGCTGGTTCTTGGTCAAAGGTTAATACATCAGCTCTTAAGTGGGGCGTTAAGGACAGAGATACATTCTTCCATGCACTCGTTGCAGTTCTTCGTCCTGTATTCGGCGTACTTGATGTACTTCTTAATGACGCATATCTCGGTCTTTTCGATATCGTAAGAATCCCTGGTTCTAACGGTTATACATCATCAATCGTTCCTCTTATGGAAGCATTCTCAATGTATAACGTTAAGACTCAGTATCAGTACAGAGAAGATATGAAGAAAGCTTATGATAATGTTCTTCTTGACATTATCAATCCTATCTGGGATAAGGTTGAGGATATTCTCAATGCTCCTCTCGAAACATTATTTGAAATGCTTCCAAACCTTGCACTCTTCATCGGTAATAACGGACTTTGCCAGATTCTTGACAATCTCCTCACTCCTATCTCTGCACTTATAGACGCTGTCAAGCCTGTAGTTGACCTCAACACTCTCTTACCTGCCCTTCTTAAGGCACTTAAGGTTGACCTTAACTCTCTCCTCGGCAAGATTGGCGTATCAAACTTCAAGCTTGATATCTATGATATTAACGCAACACTTAAGCCGCTCCTCGGCGCTGACGCTATCGTTCCTCTTCTTAATAACATTCTTGGAATGATTAAGATTAAGGGCACACCGCTTGGAATTAAGCTTAACGACATTAATTGGTTACAGCTTGCAAGCCACGGTAAGGTAATTACCGACGCATCACAGGCTGCTACCTACGGCACAAGAATTTACGTTAAGGGTAACTCTTCAGAAACTCTCATCGCAGTTCTTAGCTACTTAATCGAAACTGTAAACGCAGGCGACAACTTCAAGAAGATCAGTTCACTTGTAACCGGTCTTGTTGGCGGCAACGAAACAGTTTCAGGTGTTGTAGACCAGGTACTTCCTGTTCTTAAGGGTGATACCGATACGGTTATTGCTTCACTTGTTGATTTACTTCAGACAATGGCATAAACCTAAATCTGCAAACCGAATAAAAAATAAAAACGGGCAACTCTTCGGAGTTGTCCGTTTTGCTTTATCTTAAATATCATTTTTTCCGTTTTTGTAATAAAATTCTTGTATTACAATATAAAATAAGATATAATAAATACGAATTATATCTTTTACTTGGTGGTGATGTTATGTTTCTCGGCAAAACAGCCCAAGGAAGAGTTGTTAAAACTATTAATTCTGTCGATGAGAACGGTTATGTATATCCATTAAACTTAGTTCAAATCAAGGGATACAAAAACCGTTACGCTTTTGTTATGGGAGTGACTCACACGGTTTGCAATTTCGACGGACGAATTATAGCGGCACTCGTTCCTAAAGACCCGGAGAACACGGATTTAAAAACTATTTGGATTATGGCGTCAAGAAGTTCACGCTACATTAATCAAGACATTTATCAATACATTGATGTTAAAAAAGATTTTCCCGAATATGAACTTGTCTGCTACTACGAATCAAGCGCAGGCGCAGTAGTATACAGGAGTATTAAAGGCAAGCTTCGCTTTTTGCTTATAAAAAATAAGCGCTCAGCGAATTGGGGCTTTCCGAAAGGTCACCTCGAAATGGGTGAAACAAAATACGACGCAGCAAGAAGAGAAGTTCTTGAAGAAACAGGGCTTCACATTAAAATTCATCTCGGCTACGAGGGTATATCAAAATATACGCTTCGCAATAATGTTGACAAAAAAGTTTCTATATTCGTTGCAACAACAGACGATTTAAAAACAACAATGCAAGAGGAGGAAATTGACGATTACAGATGGCTTGCGTATGACCAGGCTATGGGCCACCTCTCATTTGAAAATGATAAAAAAATACTGAGGGAAGCCGTTGATTTTCTCATTAAGCAAAAGCTTATTGTAAATAAAAACACTCCCACTGCGCAAGCTATTGACAGAGAAATTGAACTTAAAGAGCAAGAGCGCAAGGAAAGAATAGCCGAATACAGGCGCCAAAAATGGATTGAACAGCAAAATAAACTCAGGGCTCAGCGCTATTATGAAAAGCACAAAGAGGAAATTGTGCGCCAAAAAATAATAAAAAAGAGAAAAAGAAATCAGGAAAAAAAGCGACTTCAAAATGCGGCAAACAATAACGTTAATGCTCAAACCAAAAATAATGAGTCGCAATCAAATGCAGATAAAAAGCAAAATGCAACAACCGACAAAAAGGAGAACTGATATATGGTACAAGAATTTTGCAGAAACTTACAAGAGTTTTTAACAGCGCACGGAATACCCGATTGGCTTGTTGTGTTTATTATTTCAGTCTGCCCTATCTTGGAATGCAGGCTCGGAATGTTTACAGCCATTGTGCTTTTGCAAATGAATCCTTTTGTGGGATTTATTATCAGCTTTTTAGGTAACATTTTACCTATACCGTTCATACTTTTATTAATCAATTGGATTTTCGATTTATTAAAAAAAGTTCCCGGAATAAACAAGTTTGTTTATTGGCTTGAGGACAAAACGCTTAAAAAGCGAGATAAAATTGATAAATACGGAATTTGGGGGCTTTTGATTTTCGTTGCCATACCGCTTCCGGGTACAGGTGGCTGGACAGGTGCACTTCTTGCATCTCTTCTCCATCTTGATAAGAAAAAGAGCTTTTTTGTGATTTCGCTCGGTGTGTTTATTGCCGGACTTATTATGACTGTTTTAAGTCTTGTTGTCGGCAACGCAGTTTTCAACTGATATGGATAAGGAATATGAGGTTTTAATTGACATTTGCCGCCACTATTTAAACGGCGACAAATTTATTTTCGATACAGACGTTAATTATAAAAAATTGTTTTTATATGCAAAGGGGCATAACCTTTTAGGTGTATTGCACTGTGCAGTTTTAAATGCAAAGAATAAAAGCGATTTGCCCGAAAACTTCTTAAATGCGCTTGAAAATAAATTTTTTGATTTAATTTTCCTTTCAAACGCTCAGATTAATATGCTGGAAGAGGTTAAAACGCTTTTTGCGTCGGCTCAGTGCCCGTATATCACGTTTAAAGGCGCAATACTTAGAGAATACTACCCCGTGCCTGAAAGTCGTACTATGGGCGATATAGACGTTCTAATCAAGGCTGAGGACAGGGACAAGATTAAAAAATTGCTTATATCTAACGGTTTTGACTGTGTTAAGGAAAACGGGCCGGTTTATAACTATGTCAAAAACGGTGTTCTGCTTGAGGTGCACACAAAGCTTATAAGCTGTTATGATACCGAGCCGTTTTGCAGCGCTTTTGATTATGCAGAATTTGACGGCTTTGACGGAAAATTTGACGACAGCTTTCATTTTGCATATTTGATTGCTCACATGGCGCACCA
>OHPB01000479.1_pt1 | contig 27834 bp, 29 predicted proteins | sample 1577621 | NCBI WGS metagenome assembly OHPB01 (sample SAMEA3879577, study PRJEB24766) | human gut metagenome | biome: human-associated habitat; feature: feces | place: USA | collected 1985/1987 | reverse complement strand
TACAAGTATTTGTTATGTCTTTCTTTTTCATGTTCATTCTCCTTTATAATTAATAGTTTGGGAATTTTTACTCTCTCTATTACGTATTAATAATATCAAAAAAAATACTATTTTTCAAGTACTTTTTAATTATTTTTAATAACTATTTTATAATTCTATTATTTCTATATTGTCATCTTCTTCATTAGGTTTTAAATCTTTTACAAATTTCTTAGGTTTCTCTATTTCTTCTACTTTTACAGGCTCTACTTTTTCTATTTTTGTAGGTTTTTCTTCTTCATCTTTTAGTATTTTATCATATTTTATTTTAGTTGCTTTAAACGCTGAAGGTCTAGGCATTTCATCAATTTTTCTTTTAAATACGTTATCTACTTTCGGTTCTTCAGTAGTTTTGTTTAACTCACTTAGTTCTTCTTCAGTAAGTAAGTTATATGTTTCTTTTTTTAGTTCTTCTTTTTCTATTTCTTCAGTGGGTCTATTATCTAATTTACCACTATAATTAAGTGCTGGTAAATATACTACTGGAAACAATATTAAACCAAATGCAAAAGATTTAGTTGTATGAAATACTATACTTAATCTATAAAGAATAATCATTATTATAAATACGTTAGTTACTGGGAAAAGTAATAGTATAAAGTTCCATCTATTTAAGTTAACTATATCTAGTAATATAAGTAAGTTATATAGGGGTATAAATAAAGTAATTATTTTTTTATTTGATACTTTAAATATATTGTTACAACTCACTATTACAAGAACTGAAAACAATAACGTAATGCATGCGAATATTCCCCATAAACGCATAAATTTAAATAAGTAATATATATTCATAACCCTACTCCTTTTATTCTATTAATAATAATACACTAAATTTTATATTTTATCAAGATTATTTGTTACTTTTTTGTTGTTTTTTAAATATAATATTATAGGTGAATGTTATGGCTAGTTTTAATTTAAGTAAAATTTTAGGTGGGTTAAATAGTACAATTGGTACTATTAACAAGGCTATTCCAATATATAAACAAGTAAGTCCAATTGTTAAGAATGTAAAGGATGCGTTTGGTACAGTTAATTCTATAAAAGAAGCTAGTAAAGAAGCTACTATTAAAGAGGTTAAGGAATTAGAAAGACCTATAAGTAACTTTAAAAAGAAAACTACAGATAATAGAAAAGATAGTTTAGATACTTTGACATTTTTTCAGTAAATTAAAAACAGACTTTTATTCTGTCTGTTTAAATCCATCATTAATTAAGAATACTGCATATAATGGTATTGATTTAATCTTAGTTTCAGGGTTGTATCCAAAATCTTTAGTACTTATCCTAATAGCATATTTAGGTTTATATTTTTCCATGTATAATTTTAAACTTTTTGACTGAGTATTATCACTTGCTTTAACTTCAACAGGAATTACTCCATCATTAGTATAAAGGAGAAAATCTACTTCTGCAGTGGCAGTACTTTTCCAGTAATATAGTTCAAAACCATTTATTAGTAATTGATTAGCAACATAATTTTCAGCAATTGCACCTTTAAAAAGTGAAATGTTATCATTTACTATATCTTTAGTATTAAGGTTTATTTGACTACATAGTATTCCAACATCACTAAGATAATATTTAAATGTTTCATCATCAGTAAATGCTTTTAAAGGTATTTCCGGTAATGTAACATTATTACATTTAACTATTAAATTACTGGCGAGTAACCAATCAGTTGCTGTTTCGTATCTATCTTTTCTACCATCAGTTTCAACTTTAGAAAATTGAAATTTTTTTGAATTATTTAAAAGTTGTGAAGGCAAAGAGTTATATACTCTTTCAATTTTTAATGTTTCTTGTTCACTTGTTACATATTTTTTCATATCCTTATAATATGCACTTACTATATCTTTTAAAATTTTAGTATCATAATTAAAATAATCAAAATTAACATCTATAAGATTTTGAATTGCTTCAGGCATTCCACCAGTTAATAAGTAAGCACGGTAGTATTTTAACAGTTCTTCATGCATAGGAGAACCTAGGCTTTTATTTTTTTCATAATACGTTTTTAGTAAATCAACATATTTTTCCTTATTGTTAGCTATCAAAAATTCTTCAAAACTCATTGGATACATATCAAGCATCCACACTTTACCTACTGGAAAAGAGTTTTTTGACCTTTTAATTTTAAGGCCTAATAAGGAACCAGCACATACAATATTGACATTGTTATGTTCTTCACAGAAATATTTTAAAGAAGAAATTAATTCTCCACTTTCTTGTATCTCGTCAATAAATAAAACATTATTTTTATCTTCTATATCATATTCTAGCATGGTTTTTAGTAAATTATATTTTTCATCAGTGCTTATTGTTCTACTAAATATTTCAACAATGTTTGTATCATCAAGCAAGTTTATATAGCAAAAATGTTCAAATTCTTTATTACAAAATTCTTTTATTACATACGTTTTTCCACATTGTCTAACACCTAAAACCATCAGAGGTTTTCTATTATTTTTTCTGTTTTTCCATTCTAATAACTCATTATAAATTTTTCTTTTCATATCATATCACATCTTTCTTATTAAATATACCATATTTTAAGGAAAAAATCAAGGTGTATGACGAAAAATCAAAGGACTTTTTAGTCTAAACTGACGGAAAATCAAAGGACTTTTTGGTCTAAAGTGACAAAAAATCAAAGGACTTTATAAAAAACTAATATTTATAGTCCTTTAAAGTGTTAACTATATCTATTAGTTTTTCATTATTTGCATTATTCAAAATGCTTGTATATTTTTTTATTAAGTAATCATTCTTTTCTTTTAGTAATTCTTTATTTTTATGGTTTATTCCTACTAGTATTTGTTCTTTAGAGTAGTCTCTTTTAACGTTATCAAATACTATTAAGTTATAAAATTTACCCTTCTAAAACATAATAATTTAATTTAGACATTTCTGTTCTTAGTATATCATGATTATTATTGGATATTGTAATTATTTTGTTAAATCTATAATTACTGTTTTTTAGTATATCTAAAATAGTATGCGCACCCATTCCACTTAATACTAAAGTATATTCTTCATTTAAAATAGTAGGTACTCCATTACTTACACTAAAAGTGATGTATTCTTTTTCAAGTGGTGTTAAGTTCTTTTTAGCGTTTTCTATAATATTAGGTCTTAAATCACTTGCTATACTATATATTTTTCTTTTAGCTAAAATCTTTGATAAAAGTGCTTGATCGCATCCAACATCAAGCACTTTTTCATTATCACTAATATAAGAAGATATTTTTTCTAACCTAGTCAATTAAGAAATCCTTTAATTTCTTAGCACGAGATGGATGCCTTAATTTTCTAAGTGCTTTTGCTTCTATTTGTCTTATTCTTTCTCTTGTTACACCAAATTTTTTTCCAACTTCTTCAAGTGTATGACAAGTTCCATCATAAAGTCCAAAACGAAGTTCTAGTACTTCTTCTTCTCTTTTTGTAAGAGTTTCTAACACACTTTTTAATTCTTCTTTAAGCATAGTATAGTCTGTGTATTCTTCAGGTCCCATTGTTCTTTCGTCTGCTAGGAAATCGCCTAAGTGTGAATCGTCTTCCTCACCTATTGGAGTCTCTAAGCTTACTGGGTCTTGACTTATTCTTCTGATTTCAACTATTTTATCAATAGATAATCCCATTTTCTTAGCTAGTTCTTTATCAGTAGGTTCTCTATTTAAATCAAGTGCCATTTGTCTTTCTACTCTGGCAAGTTTATTAATAGTTTCAACCATATGAACAGGAACCCTTATAGTTCTAGCTTGGTCTGCAAGTGCTCTTGTTATGGCTTGTCTTATCCACCAAGTTGCGTATGTACTAAATTTATAACCTTTGTCATAATCAAACTTGTCTACTGCTTTCATTAAGCCAATATTTCCTTCTTGAATTAAATCAAGAAAAAGTAGTCCACGTCCTACATAACGTTTTGCAATACTAACAACAAGTCTTAGGTTACTTTCTGCAAGTATTTTTTTACTTTCTTCGTCACCTGAAGCTATTTTCTTACTAAGTTCTTGTTCTTCATCTAAGCTAAGTAAGCTAATCTTACCAATTTCTTTTAAGTACATTCTAACATTGTCGTTTACACTCATGTCTTTGCTTTCGTTAGCTAAGTGTTCAATATTTAATTCTGGGTCTTCTGTAAGAAGGGACGCATCAACGTCTGTTTCGTCTTCACTACGAATTTCAATATTGTTTTCATTAAGTGCATTATATAACTCATCTAAGTTATTGCTATTCATTTCTAAGTTAGTTGTTTTTTTTGCAATTGTTTCGTATGTTAAAAAACCATCTTTTTTACCAGTTTCAATTAAATCTTTTAGTACATCTGTAAAAGTTAAAGTACTTTCTTTTACTACTTCTTTAGCAGTAGCATCACTACTATCTTCGTCTGTTATTTTGATACCTTCTTCTTTGATAGAATTATATAAATTATCTAATTCTTCATCTGTTAGTTCTAAAGTTATTGTTTTTTCTACTACTTGTTTTTCTGTTAATGAGCCACTTTTTTTACCCATTTTAATTAGTTCTTTAAGAGCTTTATTATACTCTTTGTTTTCACTTACCATTTTAGCACTTCCTTTTTCATATTCTCAATTTTAGTTGCAAGTCTCTTTTTTTCTTCTAAATCAATGGTGTTTTTTAAGTTTTCGGATAACTTATTTATTTCCATGTTTACCCTACATTCTTTAACCCTAGTTATATAGTCCTCTAATTCTTCCACCGTATATTCATCCCTTTGTGGATAACTCATAATTTCTTTCATGACTTTACTAAGGTCTTCACGCACACTAGTGTAACATATAAAGTCCGAATAGTCAAATGTTTTGTTGTTATTTTTGTAATTAATTATTGCATTTGCTAGTTTTTTTCTTTCAGGGTTATTTAAATACCCTAGATGGTTTTCATAATAGCTTATTACTTCTTCATTATTAAGCATTAAATAAAGTATTCTAATTTCACTTGTATCGTACTTATTGTATCTTATTTTTTTAGGTATTTTTTTTATTTCTTTAACTACTTTTACGTTTTTATTAGTTATCTTACTTTTAATTAAATCGGCACTTACTCCGAATTCGTCACTTAATTCTTTTATTTTTAACTCTCTTAATATATCATCGTCTATCCCGTTTATTACTTTTATGCTTTCGTTAATGTAGGTACTTGCGTCTACACTTTTGGTTAAGTCTTTATTATTTTTTAAATAGTTTAGTTCAAAATCTATAAAGTTTACACGTGAGTTGTAAGCATTTAGAAAAGCATCACGTCCTTCACTTTCTATTAGTTCATCAGTATCTTTATATTTACTAAATATTATTACTGTGGGATTTATCCCATTATCCATTAAGGTTTTACCAATACTTATAGTAGCAAGTTTTCCAGCTTCATCTTGGTCTAAATTTAATACAACACTTACTTTCTCTTTTTTTATGATTTCTAAATGTTCTTTAGTAAAACTTGTCCCCATTAAACTAACTATGTTATTTATTCCAACAGTGTGACATCTTATTACTTCCATCTGTCCTTCACTAATTATGATTTCTTTCTTTTTTCTTATTTCGTCTTTTGCATTACAGTAATTAAATAAGATACTTCCTTTTTTAAAGATTTCTGTTTCTTTTGTATTTATGTATTTAGGAGCGTCAGAGTCATCATATTTTCTAGCACTAAAGCCTACAGGATTACCAAAGTTATCTCTTATTGTAAACATTATTCTATTTATAAATAAGTCTTTGTTGTTATTAGATATTCCTAGGCTTTCTAGTTTAGCAGAAGTGTATTTTTTACTAAGTATTTCAGTAAGCCCACCTTTTAAAGATAATCCTATATCAAAATAGTCTAATGTTTCTTTATCTAAGTGTCTACTACTTAAGTATTCACGTGCTTTAGTTCCACTTGCAGTATTAAGGTTATTTTTGTAGTATAATAAGGCAGTGTTATATATTTCATAGTCTGTTTCATATTTATTATTAACTTTAGGTTTATCATATTTAAAGTCTAAGTTAACTCTTTTTGCTAGTATTTCTACTGCCTCTAAAAAGCTTACACTAAGATAATCTTTTATAAAGGTTATAACATTACCAGTTTCACCACACACAAAGCATTTATATATTTGCTTTTCCCTACTAATACTCATAGATGGAGTATGATCATCATGAAATGGACATACACAAAAATAGTTTTTTCCTTTTTGTTCTAGGGGAAGATATTCAGATATTACATCAACTATATCATTTTCTTCTCTTACTTTTTTAATTAGTGATTCGTCCACTTTCATTTTTAACCCTCCTATCTATAACCTCCAACTACGTATTTGTTTTCACTGACAACTATAAATGCGCGACTATCTATTTCAGTTACTATCTTTTTAAGTAAAGCTAGTCTTTTACTTGTAGTTGCTACAAATATCATGTATTTATTACTTATTAAGTCTTTTCCTTTAACTCTGCTTACGCTTACTGCAAAGTTATTATTTATTAATGCGTCTACTACTTCTTTCTTTTGTTTTACTACAATATTAACGCTTATATTACTTGTCACGTATTTTTCACTTATATACATTCCTACCATAACGCCACATGCGTATCCTGCACTATAGGAAAGTGCGATTAAGAATGCATTTTCTACTGAAGACAAAGCTTCTCTTACAACTAAGAACCATACAAATACTTGAAAGAATGCAAATAACACTGCATATAATGTTTTGTCTTTAATAATAAAAACTGTTGATAAGGTTGACAATGATGTATCAACTATTCTAGCGAAAAACACTAGTAAACATAAAAAAACTACATTATCCATAATCACACCTCTTATTCATTTATTATTGTACCATAAATTCAGATAAAAAGTCTATTTTATTTTAAATTTTCACATATTTTTTTACTAAAAAAAGAATAAAAGACTAGCTTCTATTCATTATTCCCACATAAGTGTGATGTTTCCGTCTCCATTTGGATATATTTCGTTCATTTCAGTTATGAATGTAAGTGAGTACAAGTTTGGTAGTTCGTTATATTTTTCAAACTTACTTACTTTAACATCGGCATAATACGCTTCAGCAACGTATACATATTTTTCATCAACTCCGACGATTAAAGCAGCGTGCCCGTCGCTTGCGATATAGTCTCCTGGCTTGTATGTGTTCTTTTTCATGTATTCTTTTGTTATCTCATTATGTGTTCCATAATCGTATAATTCTCCATCAATTAATTCTTCGTTACCACTTCCAACGTCTTTTGAGTCAAATCCACCATTTAACATTGCCCATGTAACAAAACCACTACAGTCTAGTCCATTTATTCCCATTCTGTCCTCTGAGTATTCCATTAATGGGCAACCCCATATAGCTGGTCCACTTTTTGTACTTGAGGTTATACCTTTAAACTTGCTTTCATGTAAATATAAGCCTACATGATAATATCTTCCTTCAGCATCAATATGGTCTTTTTTTCCCCAGTTTTCGAGTCTACCATTTTCATAAAAGTATCTAATTGCATATGGAAACTCTAAACTTAGAAATCTTGCTGCAGAGGCAACACCAGCACGTGTGCCAACGCCTGCTTCTTCTACACGTGAAGCTAATATTTTATCGAGTAAAATACTTTCTTCTAAAGTATACCTATTACAAGTAAGTCTTGTTTTCTTAGCCATTGTAGGACTTACTATTAAGTCTGTTACCATCACATTATATGTTTTAGAGTTACCATCTTTTAATGTTGCCGTTACTTTTGTTGTTCCTTTTTTTAATCCATACATTTTGTTATCTTCTATTTTTAATACTTCAGCGTCTTCTACTTTATAATATACTTCTTTATCAAACCCTTCTGGGTAATCAAACGTAAAGTTAAAACTTTTTTTGCCACCAACAGCTAGATAATATGTATCTAAAACGTCCATTGTACTAGAGAAAGTTCCTAAGTACTCTCTTTTTATTTCAAATTCTTTAGTTAAAATATTGTCATCTTTTTTAATATAGATTTTGTGTTTTCCACTTGTTAAGTTTAGAGTACATTCTTCTATTTTCTTGTAGTTAGACCCGTCTACACTACAAAGAATACCATCTAAATCTTCACTATTATACTTAACTGTAACAGGGTACTCATTTTGGGCGTTTACCACGTTTTCATAAGTTATTTCAATTTTGTTTTTGTATAGTTTATTTACGTTTTCAAAAACCAACAACATAACTATAATACCTATTATAATTATACCCATTTCTATTAATATTCTTTTAATTTTATTCATAACTATTCCTCATTAATCCCACATATCAGTTATGTACCCATCACCATTTGGATACACATTATGCATATTTATTGTATAGGTAAGTTCTTTAGTGTCCACTATACCTTTGTATCTATCATATGTATATACTTCTAACTTTGGAAGTAAAGTTTCTGCCGTATATATATTTTTTTCATCTATTCCAATTATAAGTCCCGCGTGTCCATCAGTTCCAATGAAGTCTCCTACTTTATATTCTGTTGTTTTCATAAAATCATAAGTAAGAATATTGTGTACTCCAAGGTCTGATAGTTCGTCCGTTAGATAACTTGAGTCTCCAGCGCCTACGTCTCCTACGTCGAAGCCACCATTTAACATTGCCCATGTAACAAAACCACTACAGGTAAAACCATTCTTGTTCATTCTACTTATAAATCTATCATATACTAAGCAACCCCATATATTAGGTCCACCACTTGTTATTGCACTTTGGTCTAACTCTTTAAACTTATAAGAGTTTAAGTATAAACCTTTATGGTAATATCTTCCTTCAGCGTCCACTCTAGGTCTTGTACCATGGCTGTCTAGTCTTCCGTTTTCATTAAAGTATGGAATACTATATGGAAACTCCAAACTTAGAAATCTTGCAGCTGCCGCAACACCAGCACGTGTGCCAACACCTGCTTCTAACACTCTACTTTCTAGAATTTTATCTAGTAAAATGTTTTCTTCTAATGTATATCTATTACATGGCACGATTTGTTTTTCATTATTAATTACAGGGGGAACAATTAAATCTGTCACAACTACATTATATGTTTTAGAGTTACCATCTTTTAATGTTGCCGTTACTTTTGTAGTACCAGCACTTACTGCGTACATTATGTCATTTTCTACTTTTAAAATATTTTTGTCTTCTACCTTATATGTTACAGTTTTATCAAAATACTCAGGATAATCAAAAGTAAAATTGAAACTTTTCTTTCCGCCAACTGCTAGGTAATACGTATCTAATACATCTATAGTGCTACTAAAAATTCCTAAGTGGTTCTTTTTAACTGTAAAATCTTTATAAGAAGTATCTTTTTCATTTGTAACATATGCTTTATAGTTTCCTTCTTTTAACAAGAAACTACACTTGCTTGTATAGTCTATATTATCTAGGCTACACTTTATATTATTTTTTCCATCATATGTAACATTTACTAAATATTCTTCGTTTTCATTAATCACATTTTCATAGTTTATTCTTATTTTATCTCTATTTATCTTGCCATGGTTAACAATAAGTAAGTAAACAGCATATCCAATGATTAGAAAACTTAACACTAAACCAATCACACTTACTACTTTTTTCATATAACTACCTTATTATTTTATATATTTTTAATAGAAGTGGGAACATTACTTTTATCGGATAGTATATTATGCTTGTTGGTAAATCATATTCTCCTGCAAACTCTAGTACTATTCCGTTAAACTTTTCTTTGAAGTTTGTTAAATGGTCGTTCAAATTTCCATCTATTCCACCTAAGTTACAATAGTTACAATTATTTTCTAATGAATACTTTATTATTTCAAATACTACACCAGTTGATACACGAAGTTTGTTTAATGTGTTTGAGTTTCCTGCATATAAGTATTCACTTGTTCTTACTCCTACATCGTTATTTGGTAAAAACATTATAGAAGCACTTAATAACATAGTTTCTCCATTTTCTTTAATTAAAGAGTTTACTTCATTTATCTCTTCTATTTTACCATTATTATTTTTTAGAAATTCTAAGTATTTATTTAAGTTAATATAACCAAATACTAAATGAGCTTTTCCTTTGTAGTTTTCCATCATCTTTGTAAAGTATTCTTCATTTCTTAAACTGATACCTTGTTTTTCTTCTGTTTCTTTAAGCATTTTAACAAGAAGTGGTACTTTTTTTATGTCGTCTGTTATTTCAAATGTAATGCCGCGTTTTTCATGAAATGACCCGATGTAATACTTGAATTTACTTTTATAGGTATTTAGTAGTTCTTCTAAATTTAAGACTTTCCCGTTTTTATCACAAATGGGGGCTAGCATGTTATATTGCGGAGACATATTTTTACCCATTTCTTTATGAATACCTGTACACTTATATCCTAATTTTTCTAAGTTAGTATTCTTTATTTCAAAGTCTTTACTATAGTCAGGACATACTTCTTCCCCTTTAAAACTATACTGTCTTCTTGCAAAATTTGGGTCAATTTTAACAACGTATGCTTTATTCTTTTTAGCTAATTTTTTAATAAACTTAGTCATAGCTTCTAAGTCTAAATAATTAGTAAAATCTAGCAAGTATCCACGTGGAACATAAAACATATTAATTCCTTTTATCATTTTTTTAACAAGAATTAAACATACTCCCACCAATGTATTGTCTTTATAAAGTCCACAGTGAAAGTGTCCCCAGTTATCTTTTATATTAGCCCAGTTATATGTTTGTGTAAGGCTAGACATACTATAATTACTTACAAAGTTATCATATTCAGTTTTGTTTAAATCACTTGTAAATGTGTACATTCATATACCCTCTTTCTATTACATATTATAACCTAAAGTGCCTATTTTTACAAGTAAATAATGTGCATTAGAAAAAGGGTATACACCCGATTTCTTAAAATGAACAGAAGTTTTTAGTTTTTCCTCTTAATAAACCAGTTCCAAATCTTCTACCTATGTCATAAACTTGAGTTAGCATCTTTGTAATAGCATTTATTAAAGTTCCAGAAAAACTAATTCCACCGTAAACACTTAATAATTCTTCGTTACTCACTTTAAACACCTACTTTCCACATTTAATTGGGTTCATAACCCCTTCAAAAAATCCTAAGATAAACGTAAATATTACGCCTCCAATTCCCCAGAGACCCCAAGAAATTCCACCAGTAACATTTAACATTTCTTCTTTACTCAATTTTTGATTATCCATTATTTTTCACACTCCTTAAAATTATATTTTTATCAAATAATTCTTCTATACCATTTTTATGACTTACATATATGATAGTTTTGTCTTTAAAATAGTCTAGTATATTTTTTACTATAGTTTTTTCTAGTTCAAAATCCACTTCACTTAACGCTTCGTCAATAAAAATGTAATTTTTAGTTTTTAATAAACCTCTTGCAAGAATTATTCTTTGTCTTTCGCCACCACTTAAATTAAAACCATTTTCTTCAATAAAAGTATTTTCTTTTAGTCCTTTACTTTCTATTATTTCTTTTACATGAGTAAGCTCTAATATCTTAGAAAGTACGTTTTCGTCTACTTCTCTACCTAGAGTTATGTTATTTATTATAGTATCTGTAAACAATCTCTCATTTTGACCTATGTAATTAAAGTTGTTCCTAACTACTTGTGAATTCATATTCTTTAAGTCTATGTTGTCTATATAAATAGCTCCTTCATAACTAGTGAAATACTTTAGCAATATTTTTAAAAGAGTACTTTTTCCACTTGCAGTGGGTCCACTTAAAATTACTTTCTCTCCTTTCTTTATGTCAAATGATAAAGATTTAATTATTTTATGGTAAGTTCCATAAGTTAAATTATTCACTTTAATATCTCCGTTAATAGAATAGTAGTTACAATTATCTTCTTTATATTTCAAAAAACTATTAACTTTTTCAATATTTTTAAGTCCATATTTAACTACTGGTAACTTACTTAGGTATTCTTTGACAGTTGTAACTAAATAACTATAAAGTACATATAAAAGCATTACTTCTCCTATGGTAATAATATTGTTGTTTGAAAGTGAAATACCTATATAAAGTATCAATATATTACCTATTTCTAATAGAAACATCAAAATCATACTTGTTGTTGTATTGTATATATTTAATTTGTTTACTAATGTAAGCAAGTTTGTATAATAAGTATGAATTTTATTTTGAAATCTGTCTTTTAAATTTAAGTTGTATATTGTTTCTAGTGCTTCTATACTTTCAATAAGTAAAGAATTATATGCGCCTTTTTCTTCTTGCATAAGTCTTACATTTTTATCGTAAAACTTATATACAATTATAGTTATTATTAAGTAAATCATTAGAAGTGTAAGTGTAAAAAAGAATACCTTTTTACTAATAAATAACATTAGAAGTGTACTACCTAAAAACATCAAAACATTCACAAGTGAATTTAAAGCTAGGTCTAAAATCAGTTCTTTTAATGAATCTAAGTCATTAAATCTTGATATCATTTCTCCCGTGGTTCTATTTTTGTAGTAGCTATATGGAAGGAAAAATAATCTACAAATAATTTCGTCGTTTACAGCCTCGTCAACATTTTTATGTAGCTTAATAGATATTATTTTTCTTATGTAGTCTATTATATACTTTAATGTTATTACTAGTATGAACACCAAAGTATATTTTTTTATTAAAGTTGTATTATCTAGAAAGACTTTGTAAAATATTGAAGTTGCCAAACTTGTTAAGAAAACAAATAATGATAGGGCTAATATTAAAGCTAGACATTTTTTATTTTTGAAAACTGCACCTATTAATATTTTGAGTAAATGATTATCGTTTTTGACTACTGGTAATTCTTTTGTTTTTGTGAGTTTAATATAAACACCAAGATACATTTTTTCTAACTCGTCATAGCTTACTTTTATAAGTCCTACTGCTGGGTCCATAATAGTTACTCTTTTGTTAGTAACTTTATAAACTACAACAAAGTGGTAAAAGTTCTTTTTCTTAACATGAAGTATTAATGGACTATCAAAGCACTTGAGTAAAATGTCTAACTTTGCTTTTCCTGCATAAGCATCAAAGCCAAGCTCTTTTACACCAGTAACAATATCATATGCATTTGTTCCCATTTTTGATGTGTGGATAAGTTCTCTAATAGTTTCCAAATCTAAATTACCATTATAGTATTTTATGATTGAAGAAACACACGCTGGAGCACAGTCTTTCATATCACATTGTAAGACAACAATTTTTTTGTTCATATTTTTCCCTCCTAATATATTTATTCGACAAAAAAAGCGAAAAGTCTTTTTTTATTTTGACTTTACGCGAAATTTTACGTTAAAATTTACATAAAAAGTGTCTAGTTAGTCTTTTTTTATAAAATATTTTTTATATTGACGAGTTTTTGAAAAATATACTTTCTTTAAATTAATGTACCTTATAAGTGACAAATCTTCTTTATCAAATAGTGTATGATAAACTTCTTTTTTATTTTTTAACTCACTAATTTCTTCTAAGACTTTGGTGTTATTTATATACTTTTTTGTAACTATGTATGGTACATTTAACCATAGTATTTTTTTAGTAGGATAAATAATATCTTTTCTTTTTTTGTATACTAAGTCATCAGTTAATAATTCAATTAAGTTTACTCCACATTCATTTAAAAAATATGAGCTTCTTCCTTGTCTATAATTTATTTCAAAGCAATAGTACTTTTTATCAATTTCATTATACTTAAAATCAAAGTTAGAAAACCCTACATATTTTATGTTTTCTAAAAATTTTTTAACATCATTCATTACTTCTTTATACCCTACTTCACTTATTATTGCTGCATAGTTTCCTAAAACTTTAGGATGATATTCTTCTAAAACAGGTCTACCGATACCCATCATTCTTACTTTTCCGTCAGTACTACTGTAAGCGTTTATCACAAGATTATTAGTATCGTCTCCTTTAATAAATTCTTGCACGATTAGATTATCTTTATAGTTAGATTTATTAATGTTGTTTACTGTTTGTATAAGTTCAGTTTCACTCTTAATTAGAAAGACTTTCTTTTTATTAGGAAATTCTGCATGTAAATATTCACTTGAATTAGAATTGTTTGGTTTTAATATTAGTGGATATTTAAAGTGTATCTTTTTTAAAATATCTAATCTATCACTTTCTTTTATAATTACAGACTTAGGATATCTTAATTTGTATTTATCACATAAATTATAGAACTTATCTTTAGTTATAAAACTTTTTAATAAGTTATAACTTATAAATTTATTTAAAAACAATCCACTTAATAAATCTTGATTTTTAACTACGTACTCCATATATGAGTCACTACACGGGATAAGTATAATGTTTTTAGTAGTCTTTTTTAAAGTTTCTCCTACATTTATTAGCGATTTAATGCATACACTTTCGGTGTCAAAGTTTTCAATTACTTTAATATCTACGATTTTCGAAAACATCGTTGGATATAAAATACGACTACAAAGTACTAATGGTTTTTCTTTATATGTTTTGTAAATTACTCTACTCATGCCATAAGCGTTTTCGTCACTTCCTAAAATAACAAACTTTATACTCATAATTCCTCCATTTTTGCAATTTTTTCAAAAAAGTACTTGCATTTTAATAAAATGTGTTGTATACTTTATTTATCAGTTGACTCCGTAGCTCAGCAGGATAGAGCAACGGCCTTCTAAGCCGTCGGTCGGACGTTCGAATCGTCTCGGAGTCGCCACTAAGAATATAACTCTAGTTACTAGAGTTTTTTTTATGTCTAATATTCTACAATTTCTTTATCATCTACATAAAATATTACTTTTTTAACATCATAGTTTTCCATAACACTTTTACCAATTGTATACACAACTTCTTCTAGTATGTTTTTGTCATATATGGAGTCAAATATCTTATCGTTAAAAGTTAATTTCATTACTTCTTCTTCAATTTTATAATTTTTTAATTCAGTTTTATTGTTTAGATAACTATTTAAATTGCTTTGGTACATTACGCTAGATTTTAATTCATTTACTATTACGCTTATCTTTTCGTCATTATCATTGGTTATTTTAGTTACTGGAACATAATACGTTTCTCCAAAGTTATCTCCAACATAATAAATTGTTGTCTTTGTTAAGTTGTATAAACTATTAATATCATAATCTTTATTAATTCCATAACTTCTATCTAAAATGTTTGGTAGAAGTTTATTTGAATTTGGAAGTCTTTCTAACACTTTACCATCTACCTTAATAATTACACTTGTTACTTCACTTTCACTAGTAAGGGTAAACACTATTGCTTCTATCATTTTTTCTTCAACTAATGCACTTACTCCTAATAGTTCTTTAGAAAAGTCTACAGTACACACTTTATCTTTAACATCAATAGATAAAACTTTTGTGTTTGCTGGTATTAGTCCTTTAAAATTTTTAATTTTATTTTCTTCACTATTTGTTATACTTTCTAATTTACATCTTAATTTGTCTATTAATGTGTCTGCATTTATTTCATGTAATACTTCACTGACGTAGTTGTTGTTATCTAACATATATATTTGTGAAAGTTTTTCCTCATCTATATAATTTATATTTTTTTCAATTTTTAAATCTTTAGTAGGAAATAAATAGATTAAACCAATAACAAATAAAGCCGCACTTGTTACTGTGATTTTTCTAATGCCTATTTTACTTAACATACTTTATCACCCTAAAACATTATATTTTAGACATATGAAAAAAAGAACAATTTTTGATTCTTATTGATTCTTATTGTTCTTTTTATTTAAACAATTATTAATGCGTTTTCTTTCTTTAAAAATTACATACTTCTTAAAGTTAGAGATTAGATTCATGACTTGCTTTTAATTGTCCACAGGCACCTTTTATACCTTTTCCCATTTCTCTTCTCATTTGTACATTGATTTTATTTTTTACTAGTTCGTCATAAAAAGCATTAATTTTTTCTTTAGAACTTCTTTTAAAATTACTACTTGTACTATTATAAGGTATTAAGTTTACATAAACCAGTTTCCCTTTTAAAAGGTTTGATAATTCTTTAGCATTTTCTATGCTATCATTTATTCCTTCTAGTAATATATATTCCATTGTTACTTTTCTATTAGTTTTAGAAATATAATAATCTACTGCAGACATTAATTCATCCATTTTATATGCTTTACTAATAGGCATTAGACTCTCTCTAATCGTTTGATTTGGAGCGTGCAAACTTATTGCTAAATTGACTTGAGTATCTAAATCTGCAAACTCTTTAATTTTTGGTACTATACCACAAGTACTGACTGTGATTCTTCTAGAACCTAAATCAATTCCTTTAGGACAGTTTAAAATTTTAATAGATTTTACTAAATTATCAAAGTTATCAAATGGCTCGCCTATTCCCATTACAACTATATTATCTACTTTAATGTTTTCTAGTTTTTCTATAGTTAAAACTTCTAATATAATTTCAGAAGTGGATAGGTTTCTTACTTTTTTTAGTTTACCACTTTCACAGAAAGCACAAGCCATGTTGCAGCCAATTTGTGTACTTATACATATACTATTTCCATAGTTGTGTTTCATAAGTACCACTTCAATACTAGAGTCTTTTACTTCAAGTAAGTACTTATTTGTATCTATACTTTTTAATTCTTCTAAAACATTTAAGTATTTTAGTTCATAGTTATTATTTAAAAATGCTTTTAGTTCTTTACTGATATTAGTTATTTCGTCAAAAGAAGTAACTCTTTTTTTATATATTCCTTCAAAAACTTGAGTAGCATTAAATTTTTTAAAACCATTTTCTACTAAAATTCTTTCAAGTTCTTCAAGTGTTAAATCAAATATACTATTCATTTGTAAGCACAGCCTTTATTCTTCTTACACCAGCACTAGATGCTTCTTCTTTAGTTATTTTGAAGTGTCCTAATTCGCTTGTGTTTTTAACATGTGGTCCACCACATAATTCTTTAGATACATTTCCTATACTATAAACTGTAACAATATCTGGGTATTTTTCTATAAACATGCATTCAGCACCTGAATTAATCGCTTCAGACTTACTCATTTCTTTTACAGTTACATCTAACCCTTCTTTAATCCACTCATTTACTAAGTCTTCAGTTTTTTGTTTCTCTTCATCAGTTAATTTGTGATCACAAGAGAAATCAAAACGCATTCTCTCGTCAGTTATGTTACTACCTTTTTGGTGAACATTTTTATCAACTACTACTTTTAATGCAGCATTAAGTAAGTGTGTTGCAGTATGGTATTTTGTTTCTATTTCTGAGTTTCCAGCAAGTCCACCTTTGAATTTACCAGCACTTGCAGTTCTAGATAATTCTTGATGTTTTTTAAATCTTTCTTTAAATCCTAGAGTATCAACTTTTATCTTTGCGTCACGTGCTAGTTCTTCTGTTAGTTCAATTGGAAAACCATATGTATCATATAAATGGAATGCTGTTTCAGCGTCTATATCTTTATTACTTACTTTGTTAAATTCTCTTAACCCTTTTTCTAGAGTTCTATTAAATTTTTCTTTTTCATTTTTTAGTACTTCTAATACAACACTTTCGTTTTCTGTTAGTTCACTATAGTATTTTTTATATTTTTTAATTATAAGTTTAGCTATTTTTTGTTCCCAGTCACTACTTATATCTATTTCTAGTTTTTTAGCATGACGTATGGCACGTCTTATAAGTCTTCTTAAAATGTAACCTTGGTCAGTATTACTTGGTTTAATACTAGCGGGGTCAGCACTTATAAATACTGCAGTACGAATGTGGTCAGCGATAATTCTCATACTTTCTTCGTTTCCTATGTAAGGCTTTTTAGCTATATCACTAATTAAATCTATTACATCTTTCCATACACTTGAAGTGTAGTTGTCTAACACTCCTTCTAAGACAGCAGTTGCTCTTTCATAGCCCATTCCAGTATCAACATTCTTTTTAGGTAGTTCAGTAACGTTACCATTTTCATCTTTATAAAATTCCATAAAGACATTATTCCATATTTCTACCCATCTATCATCTTCTGGGTCAAACACCTCAGGTATTTCATCATTACTTCTAAAATAGAATATTTCTGTATCAGGACCACATGGACCAGAAGTACCAGCTATCCAGAAATTATCTTCTACAGTTCTTGCAATTCTTTTTTCAGGAATTCCTAAACTAAGCCATTTATTATGACTTACTTCATCAAATGGAATATTTTTGTCCCCTGCGTAAACTGTTACAGCAAGTCTTTCAATAGGTATATTTAATACTTTAGTTAAAAACTCAAAACTATAACTAATACTTTCATTTTTAAAGTAATCTCCTAAACTCCAGTTACCTAACATCTCAAAGAATGTATGATGTGTTGTATCTCCAATCGCGTCTAAATCATTAGTTCTAACGCATTTTTGATAGTCAACTAGTCTTGTTCCATATGGATGTGGTTGTCCCATTAAATAAGGTATTAATGGTTGCATTCCAGCAGTGTTAAATAGTACACTTGGGTCATTTTCAGGCACTACTGGTGCACTTGGTATTTGCTTATGTCCTTTGCTTACAAAATAATTAATATATAAATCTTTTAAATTCATTTTTCTTCACTCCTTCTTTTATAATTTAATTGCCATTTTATTTCATATAAGATACTCACTTGTACTTCTTCACATACTTCATTTTTCTTAAATATAACTTTGTATGAACTTGTGCAACAAGTTGCTGCATAAGTTCATCATCTTTATATTCTTATTTCATATAAGGTACTTACTTGTAATTCTTCACAAACTTTATTTTTTTCTCTTTCTATTTCCTCTAAACTTTTACCTGCTACTACGATTTTGGTGTTTACACCAAAATAGGAATTTATGCTATTATTCCTTTGAGAACAAGCAATTTGTGCTTTTTCTATAACAACAGAAAAGTATCTACATGATAAATTGATATTAGTTTTAAATCTCACTTAACTTACTTTCCAACTCTTCTATCGATCCATCATTATTTATTACATAATCATATTCTTTATAATTATCAAGTGCAGTTTCAGTAATATGTTGTTTTTCTGTTTCAGTCAAAATATTCATATCTTTTCTAGTAATATGTACACTCACTACATTACTAAACACTTTCTTTATATCTTCTATCTCTTCAGGAAATCTTGCATCTCCTATTATTATGACATCAAAGAATTTACTATAAACTTTTATGTCTTCTATTGTTCTATTAATAAAGAATTTATCGTCTATTGTATTTCTTATAATGTTTGTTCCTAAAACTTGTAATAAAGTTCTAGGCTTTGTCTCGTCATTGCCGTCCCAGTCACTTATTCTTTTAGCATACTCTTTTATATAACTTGCATAAAATAAACAAATTACTTTTTTACCAAGACTTTCATACTTCTTTTTTATTATTTGCATAGAAGTATCTTTACCACTTCTTGCTTTACCTGATAGTATTATTATCTTTGCTTCTTCTGTTCTCAATTCCATAAATTCACTCTCCTTAAATAAGCTCTGTTACCATTATATAACACAAACATACTTTTGTAAATACCTATTTTAATTTTTTTGTATATAAATATTCTTCAATATGTATTTGGTCTATTAAAACTAGCTCTTTTAACTCTTTAAAAAGCATCATGAATGGAATATAAAAATAGTTATATGCTGAACCACTTGTTCTTATTCTAACAGTAGTTCTATTTTTAGGATGAAATAAATCTTGTTTTTCAGTGTCACCCTTATCAAAAGTAATTTTAATTATGTCGGTACACTTTGATATTTCAAAAGATGGACCTATATCATGCGGATAATCATCACACTTCCATACTATCTTACCATTATTAACTAAGTCAGCATAATAATTTTGTTTTCTTTTACATTCAAGACTTTTTTTAGTTTTCTTTAAATAATCTTCATAACTAATAAATTTATTACCAAAATGCCCTAAAAACTCACTCATGTAATAATCAAAACTACTTTGGTTAAACACGTCAGCACTAATAATAGTTTCATATAATTTTGAAAACAACTCATAAATTTGATAGTCTTCTTTTGTTATGACAAACTCACTTGTATCTTCTACTACAAAATACAAGTCTAAATTAGGTGCATACTCTATAGTTAGTTTTTTCTTATCATTTAAAATAGTAATATATCCGTAACCATTGTTAAAACTTTTTTCTAATTCCATAAAACCTCCCTTCAAATAAAAAAGATGGCACATAAGGAGTGCAACAAGTGCACGGTACCATCCTATTATTTACTTAATTACATATAACGGTGTTTAACCGGCCAAGATTAATGGCACTTAAAGAATAGCTTCAGAATAAACTTCTTACTCTTTTCCACCAACCAAGAGTTCTCTATTTAGAATATCTAATCTTACTTATTTCTTTTTTAACATTTTCTTCTTTTGCATATCCAAAGAATTCATATTTTTCATCAAAGAATATATATAAACTCTTTAACATTGCAACAACTGGAGTTGCAATAATCATTCCCATTATACCAAAGAAATGTCCAAAAATCAATAATGATATAACTATAGTAACTGGATGTAAGTCTAGTTTTTTTCCGATTACTATCGGATGTAAGAAGTTGCTTTCAAGTGCTTGTGCAACTATGATAAATATTAAAACTAATAAACCAGTTACTGGACTTTGACTAAATCCTACAAGTATTGCAGGTATTCCACCAATGTAAGGACCAATATAAGGAATAATGTTAGTAAATGCACAGAAGAATGCAAAGAATACAGGTGCATTAAGTCCAATTAAGCTGAATCCTATAATAGAAACAACGAATAATATTAAAGTATCTATAAATGTTCCATTAATGAAACTATATACAATTCCACCTAGTTCACTAAATATTCTTTCAGTATCAGCCTTAAACTTCTTAGGTACAATATTTAAAATATGTTTACTAAAGTTATTAAAGTTAAATAATAGATAGAAACCTATTACTACACCTATTGCAAATTTACCTATTCCACTTGCTAAATCTTGTACTATAGTTATAACCTTAGTAGGCATATCTGTACTTATACTCTTTGAAAAATCATTAACATAATTTATAAAATCAACTTTAACACTAGACATATCTATATTAGTACTATCAGTAATTCTTAAGAATACTTTATCTACTATTTCTTCACCATTTTTAAGTAAGTCGGGTATCATTTTAGCAATATCATTAAGTTGTGTTATTAAACTTGGTATAATTGCTAAACAAAATAAATAAATTGCTACAAAGAATAATAAGAATACTAAGACAGTTGATAAACTTCTTTTCATTCCATGACTTGTTAATTTGTTAACTAGTGGATTTAGAAGCCATGCAATAATAAAACCAATAAAGAAAGGACTTATTACACTTAAAATTGTACCAATTATTGGAAATATATTAAGTGTTCTTAGTAGAAATATTATTCCTCCAATTAATGCTATTACCATTACAAAATAACTTAATTTTAATATTTTATTGCCTGTATCAATTACTTCGTTTAATTCATCAACGTTAATTTTTTCTTTTTTCATATTTTCACCTCTCTTAAGTAAATTTTACCAAATTATATGCCTAAAATAAAGAAAAATGTAAACAAAGTTTACACATTATTTAAAGCAACTTTAATGTTTAGTTGCTTTTTAGAAATTGATTAGCTGTTTTAGTAAGAGTTTTCTTTTCTTTTTTCATAGCCTTCATTATATCTTTTCCATATTTACTAGCTACAATTCCAACTCCTACTCCACCTAGCATATACATCATATTTTTCATTTTCACACCTCTAGTTATAGATTAACCAAAATACTTTGTTTTATACTAGAAAAATGTTTTTAAAGAAGTTAATCTATTACTTCCTTGAATTTCTTTTATACTATAGTTTAAACTTTCAATGTTTCCTATTACGATTAAACTTTTTTTAGCTCTTGTCACTGCTGTGTAAACTAGTTTATTATATAGCATTCTTTTCATATTGCTTGGAATGACAAGTATAACATTATCGTATTCACTTCCTTGGCTTTTATGTACACTTACTGCATAAGATAAAGTAAACTCGTCAAACTTTCCCTTTGTATATGTGACAGTATTTGTGTTGTATGTTATTTGCACAAGTGGGGTTTTACCGTTTACAATTCTTTTAATATATCCGACATCTCCATTATTGATATTACTATCTACATCGTTTACTAGTTGAAGTACTTTATCTCCTTCTCTATATAGAGTATTATTTAAAATTATTTCAGTTTTTCCAAGTGTTTCAGGATTAAAGATATCTTGCATAATTTTATTAATATTATCTATTCCGTTTTCTCCTTTATACATCGGAATTAAAACTTGAAAGTTATCAATATCAATATCTTTTTCTTTTGCTTTTTCACATATACTTGTCAAGTAACTTTTAATTTGCATATCATTTGTATTAATAAATCTAAAATCCTCGTGACTTTCTGGAACTTCTGTAAATTCAACTTGATCTTTTATTAAATTTGCAAGAGGAATTATGTATGAGTCACTTTTAGTTCTATATATTTCTTTAAGATATATTTTAGCTGTGCTTTTTATAGAAAGCAAGTCTTTTAGTAAGTTACCCGGTGCGATACTTGGTAGTTGGTTAGCATCTCCAACTAAAATAATTTTCACATTAGGCATTAATGCTTCTATTAAACTATTAAATAAGAATATATCTACCACGCTTGATTCATCTACAATTATAAGTTTTGTATCACTTGGATTAAATCTATTAACATTAAATTCTTTAGTTTCTTTATTCCATTTTAAAAATTTATGTATTGTACTAGATTTTCTACCAACACTTTCAGTTATTCTTTTAGCTGCCCTTCCAGTAGGCGCAAGTAAGGTTATGTCGTTAACTGTAACACGTGGATTCATTTTTTCATAGATATCAACAATAGCCTTTATAATTGTGGTTTTACCTGTTCCTGGACCACCTGATATAATAAAGAAATTATTTATTAAAGCCCCGCTTATTGCATTTTTTTGTTCTTCATTAAAAATTATGCTATTTTCTTTTTCGTATTTTTCTATATACTTTAGTATCTGTTCTTTATCAAGTAAATCACTTGTTTTATCTATAGACATTATAAAGTCTGCAATATTTTCTTCAGTTTCATAGAAATTATTTAATGTAATAAGTGTGTCTACTTCTACAATTTCTCCCATGTCTATTAGTTCATCTAAAGTATTAAGAAACAAACTAGTTGTAATAGTACTATCAAAAAATTTAGACATTTCTAAATATAAGCTTTCTTTATCAATTAAAGTATTACCAGTACTATAGCAGAGATTCTTAATACAATATTTAGTTAAAGCGTTTAATCTTAATTTGTCAGTTTCTTCGTGTAAAGATAAAAATACTTTATCTAGTTTTAAGAAATTTATGTCTTCATTTAGTAAATAGATATTGTTTTCAATTATTTCAAAACTTCTGTCTTTATATTTATTGATTATTTTAAGACATTCTTCTGTGGTAAACCCTAGCTTATTAAAAGCAACTATTAAAGTTTGGTCTTTATCATATTCTAGCATTTTTCTAGTTAATTCACGTGCTTTTTTTTCGTTCATTCCTTTTACTTTAGATAAAAGCGGACTACCACTTTTAATTATGTTAATTGTGTCATCCTTAAATGTATCAACAATATTTTTAGCAGTTTTAACTCCTATTCCTTTAAATAAATCACTACTTAAATACGATACTATTCCGTCTAAGGTTGATGGAGTTACACTTTCATAGCTAGTTACATTAAACTGTATACCAAACCTTGGATGATTTACAAAAGAACCAATAAACATATAAGTTAACTCATTATTAAGTGGCATAAAGTTTCCAGTAAATGTTATAGTTTTATTTAAGTATGGTTTATATTCCTCTAGTCCAATTTCTTTAACTCTAAAAAGTCCAACCTTGTAGCCAGTTGAACTTTCAAAAAGCATTCTAACAATATTTCCTTTTATATAATTTTCTTTCATAAAAATACTATAACACATTTAATTAAAAAATAAAAGAGACAAAAAGAAAAAGATTACTTAATTTGTAACCTTAGAATATTCTTTACACTTTTCTTCAAGTAATTTATAGTCGCAACATCTGTCTATAACATTTGTAGGCAAAATATTTTTTACTCTTAGTTTATATAACCTTTTTGACTTACTTATAATTAAATTTTTATGTAAATTAAGATAATCAAGTTGGTTAGTTAAAAGTTCAATTCTATTTTTTTCTGTAACACTATTAGGTTTTTTGTTTAAATCAAATACAACATAACAATTCTCATTTACTGGTATCATGTTATTTAAATTAACTACACCCAATCTGCCATTATCAATTTTAACTAAGTCCAAAGTATTTTTAAGATGTTTATGTTTTGGTTTTGGACTAGATAAAGGTGCATAATACTCATGTCCTTCAACTATAAATAGTACTCCTATAAAAGGTCTTAAATCTTTTACTCCAGCATTAAAACATACTCTTTTGTCAAACTTTCTTAAATAATCACAGTAGTCACTATCAATTTTAATAATTTTAAAATTACTATTCACTGTTCAACACTCCTTTCTTATAAAATTAAAGGTTAGAGTAAGCTCTCTAACCACTGCTTTTTTAGCTGCACATTTTAGCCACCACTTAGGCAAGGCTGGCTTCACCTACTTTATTAGCTGCACATTTTAGTCACCACTTAGACAAGGCTGGCTTCACCTACTTTATTAGCTGCACATTTTAGCCACCACTTAGGCAAGGCTGGCTTCACCTACTTTTTGCTAATGCAGTTTTAAACTGCATATATAATATAACATAATATATAAGTTTTGTCTAGCATTTTTTTACATTTTGAAAACTTTTTATATTATATTGTTATAAAAAAAAGATTAGACATTATCTAATCTTAAAATGAGTCAATATTAATTTTTAAATTTTTAACTCCATCATTGTAAGCTTTTGCTTGAATAAGAGTCTTAATACTATTAGCCACTACTCCTTGCCTACCTATTACACGTGGCATATCGCTTTCACTAACAAGTATTTCAAGAATATTACCTTCTTCAGTTTCAAACTTCTTTACTTTAACTAAATCAGATTCTTTAGCAATATTAGATACTAGGTATTCAGCAAATTGTTCAATACTCATTACTTACTCATCTTTGAATCATGAAATTTCTTCATAATTCCAGCCTTACTTAATAGATTTTTAACAGTATCAGTAGGCATAGCACCATTATTTAACCATTTTAATGCTACTTCTTCATTGATATTGATTTTAGAGTCTTCTAGTGGACTATAAGTACCAACTAATTCTATAAAAGAACCATCTCTTCTATCATGACTATCAGCAGCTACTATTCTGTAAAAAGGTTTCTTTTTAGAACCCATTCTTTTTAATCTTAATTTTACCATAATATTTTCCTCCTCTTTCTGTTAATATAATACCACTAAATAAAAAGGATGTCAACCTTTTTTGGTTAACACCCACTTGTACTTGCAGTTTCTTTTATTGTGTATGGGTCACTTGCTGAACCATTTCCACTAGAGTATTTCACACAAGATTTGAGAGAAATGGCGGGACGCACGGCGCCAGTGTAGTCCACACCGTTGCTGCCCAAGAAGCCAGGATTGGACGAACCACCCACGAAGAACACGTAAGGGTAGCTGTCACGCCAATCGACAGGAGACAACAACCACCACCAGGTTGAGCCTGTAGAACTTCCGTTTGCACTATTTTTATAATACCATGTTGGTGCATTTGTTGCCCATAGTCCACCTGCAAATGATACTTCGTCTGCTGTCATTAATGCTATTGGATATTTTAGTTTTCCGTTTCCAGTACTACTATCTGCTGTGAATTTGTCTTCTGCTGTTGCACAGTCATATGTTGGTGTTTTATTTGTATCTAGTCTTGTGTATGCACCAAATTCATAATTATCTGATGTACTTCTATCGTTACAATATACTGCTGTTGTACTTAGGTATTTACCATAATTTGTATTCAAATTATCTTTATACCAGTTATCTATTATTGTTTTTATTGTACTGTTAGTTGTATTTTCTCTTGCGTTTGGTATACCTCCTAAACTTCCGTACATATAACTTACAGATGCTATATTATTATAACTACTATTAAATGCTGATTCTCCTATATATGCATCTGTTGCTGTTGCACTTGTTCCATGGTATAAAAGTCTTACACTACCATCTGAGTTTGTTCTTATTATTCTCCAGTACAAGTCTTGATTACTTGCATTCTTTCCAAACTTTACCCAGTTATCTGTTGCATTTCCTGCAAAATAGTATACTGTTTTACTGTCTTCAGTAGAAGTATATAATGTGTTTGTATTGTCATTTGTTAAAACTTTACCAAAGTCTGTTCTTGTTAACTTTGTTGATTTGTCTACAAGTAATTGATTGTATAGTGTTTTGTTTGGATCTTCTGTTCCTTCAGTTATAAATAGTGTTCCACTTAGTTTCTTACCCATATCATCACTTTGGTCTACACTTTCATCGTTTGCATACTTAAATTCAATTGTGTAACTTTGTGTTACTCCATTAGGTATTACTACACTATAAGCTAGTATTGTATCTTTAGGTGTACTAGATTTTGGAATATCCTTAAACTCAGTCATATTATATCCATCGTTTGTACTAGTTATCTTGTATTGTAAGTATCCTTCTGTTACAAAAGTATTTAACAAATCTTTTATTACTATATTATATTTGTATTCTGTCTTAGTATCATTTTTAATAGTAAATGTTTTAGTTGCACTCCAACCTGGTTCTATATCAGTTTCTGTTAAAGCTCCATCACTATCTGTAAATACTATTTGTAAGTTTGCACTTGTTACACTTACATCTTTTCCCTTTCCTATTATTTGTGTTGTAAAATAAGCTAGTGATACACTTAGTACTACTACAAGTAAACTTACTATTACAAGTGTTAATTGCTTTCTTTGCATATTTAATGCACTCCTTTCTTTTTAAGACACGAAAAAATGGGTAGACTTATTCTATCCATTTAATTGCACATGAAAAACTATAGTTATTTATACTATTTAAATAACCCCCCCCCATTTGTACTTTATTTTGTACTAAAGAGTTAATTTTCATGTACTTCACTTCCTATCTTTATTACAAGTAAATTTTAACAAAAAAGAAGTATGTACGTCAAGTGGTTTTGTTACTTTTTTACATCTTCTTTTTTTATAATGTATGCTTTGTTGTTTTTATAGAAACAATAAAACACTTCTGTTGGATTAGTGTCACCGATTAAATCTTTTAACCAACTCTCTGTTTTATTAATATATTTAAGGGTACTTTTTTGTATTACTCCATCTAATATAAGTGGAAAAGGGTTTTCGCTTTTGATTTTAAGAAAGTTATATTTAAATACACTTAGCTTACCGTTATTTTCAAGTACTGCATATTCTACATCAGTTAAGTTTTTAATGTCTTTACTTCTTAATTCCATTAGTAAATCATCTAATGTATATCTTTGTTTAACCATTTCTTTAAAGTTAATCTTTCCTTTATTTATTATTAAAGCAGGTTTTCCTTCTATAATATTTCTAAATTTATTAAACCTTAGAGCAACATAGTTTGCTAGAATTTCTAATATAACTAAAGCTATTATAGGGATCACTGTTAGTATTAGAGTGTCTTCTTTGTTTTCTATTGATATTGCTACCATCTCTGCAATTAAAACACTTACTACTAAGTCTTGTACAGAAAGTTGTCCTACTTCTCTTTTACCCATTATTCTATAAATTATTAATCATTTTTTCTAATTCAGAAATTTTCTTATTCGTTTATTTATTTTTTT
>OHPB01000478.1_pt1 | contig 27877 bp, 33 predicted proteins | sample 1577621 | NCBI WGS metagenome assembly OHPB01 (sample SAMEA3879577, study PRJEB24766) | human gut metagenome | biome: human-associated habitat; feature: feces | place: USA | collected 1985/1987 | reverse complement strand
ATTATGAGTAAATATATTTCTTTATAAGAGTAAAATACAGCAACAAAACTTTACAATTAGTTAGTCAGGAATATAACGAACTTACGCAGACAGAGTAAAGATTTCGTAAATTTCTTCATCTGAAAGTTCTGTAATAATCTTTTCACCTTCGTAAACTGCCAAATCTGCAAGTTCTTTTTTAGATTTCAGCATTTCATCAATTTTTTCTTCGAAAGTTCCAAGTGTAATCATTCGGTGAACCATTACGTTTTTATCCTGACCGATACGGTAAGTTCTATCTGTTGCTTGATCTTCAACTGCAGGGTTCCACCACAGGTCGTAGTGAATAACATTTGTCGCACTTGTTAAGTTCAAACCTGTTCCGCCGGCTTTCAATGACAATATCATTACCTTTGAATCTTTTTCGGTTTGGAATTTTTCGATTAATTCCTCCCTTTGAGGTACAGTCAAGCTGCCGTGGAAAAACAACGGTTCCGTATTACATTCTTGAGAGATAACCTTACATAAAATATCGCCCATTTCTTTATACTGAGTAAAGATAAGCGTTTTTTCATCATTATCAATAATGCTTTGAACAAGGTCGATACATTTTTCCATTTTACCTGAAAGCTCCCTGCCCATTTCACCGGATTTCAAGAACTGGTATGGGTGGTTACAGATTTGTTTCAACGCTGTAATAAGTTTGAAAATATTTCCGCGTCTATTCACACCTGTGAAACCGCTGATTTTTGCCATCATTTCGTTCAGCGTCTTTTCGTAAAGTACTGCCTGCATTTTTGACAGGTAGCAGTATTCATTAAGAACCATTTTTTCCGGCAAGTCTGAAATTACGTGTTTATCAGTTTTTAAACGTCTCAATACAAACGGAGAAATTGACATTCTCAATTTACCCGCTCTTGAATGTTCCTTAAACCTTTCAATAGGAATTGCATAGCTTTTTTGGAATTCGCGAAGCGAGCCAAGATAACCTTTATTAATAAAATCAAAAATACTCCACAATTCTGTCAATCTGTTTTCTACAGGTGTACCTGTCATTGCTATTTTAACATCAGATTTTAACATTTTTATTGCAAGGGTCTGCGCGGTATCAGGGTTTTTAATATTTTGCGCTTCATCAACAATAATCATGCTCCACGCGTGTTTTTTAAGCTCCTCAACATCTATCCTCATAATCGCATAGGTTGTTAAAATTACATCATGGTTAACATCAAGCTGTCTGTCAGCTCCGTGATAAATTACAGCATCAACATTTGGTGCAAACATCTGTAATTCCTTCATCCAGTTACCCATCAAAGTAGTCGGACAAATTACAAGTACAGGTTTTTTAAGTTTGTTTTCTTCTTTCATTTTTAGAATTAAGCTGATAACCTGAATAGTTTTACCAAGCCCCATATCATCTGCCATACAAGCTCCAAAGCCTTTTGAAACATTTGTCCAAAGCCAGCGCAAACCAACCTCCTGATAAGGTCTTAAATCACCTTTCAATTCCTTAGGTACAGTCATTTCTACAGGTTTTGTAAAATCAGCCAACACTCTTGCAAACGCTGCATCATAGTCAAAATCATATTGATCAAGCTGCCCTGATAATGAAGCATGGATAAGTTCCATTCTTGACATTGATTTAAGATTTGATTTTGCAATTTGTTCAAAAATCTTCTTACTTTCTTCCTGGTCAATTAACACATATTTGTTTTTATATTTAATCAGACCGTTATTATTTTCAAGAAGTTTTTTATATTCTTCAAGTGAAATTTTTTCATTCCCAATCGCAATTTCGTAAGAGAAATCAAGAATATCATCAAGCGACATTTTAGAAGATAAAGTATTATTGATTAAATCCGCAAGATCATCCGCTCTTGATTCTTTAACCTTTGCATTGATCGATGCTCTAGGAATCACAATATTTGTAAGTTCTTCCGGCAAGATAACTTCAATCTGAGCTTTTTGCAGATAATAAGCCGTTTGAGTGATTATTTTATAAACCTCATTCAAGTTCAAATCAAGATATAACTTGTCTTCGTCTTCAAATAAATCCTCAAGTTCTGGCATATAACGAAGTGCATAGTTTAATTGTTTTTCAACAATTCTTGAAATATCAGAAGCTTTCGCACCAAAAACATCTTCTTCTGTGTAAAGTTTGTCTATCAAAACACTTTCATCAGTTTTTCTGTTTTTAATATGAACTTTCAAACGGAAAAGTTCATCTTCAATTTTTTCCATCTTGAAAAACGGAATAACATCATATTTTCCAAGATATAATTCATCAAACCACTGTGCAAAACTTTCGGCTAAATCTTTACCCTTCAATACTGCACGCTGTTCCAAATCTTTCAATAAATAAGTACCGGATTTAACATCTTTAAATCTGTACATTTTTATTCCTAAGAACTTATAAATTACATAATTCAAATAGGTATATATAAATTCATAGACAAAATCTTTCGGTTTTTCCCCTTCAATAAACAAATCCTCAGGCATACATTCTTCAAACTGGTTGATAATCCTTGCCATTTTTTGATTATTAATAATCGGCTCGTAAACAATACGGAACATTTGATTATAACGTTTTACGGTCGGAATGAAATACAATTTTTCAATCAATTTCATAACAAAATAAGTTAATTTGTTCAGATAAATAAATGTAGGAGTTAAATCTTCAAGGTCCACAACATTGCCAAACCCGCCAAAATAATCCATAACCAAATCCCAAGCCATGAAATATCCGACCTTATCACCAAGAACACTTGATTTAAAACGGAATAAAGATCCTTTTGATTTTAAATAGTATTGAAAATTGTTTGTCGGAGTAACAAAAAATGATAAATTCTGCCCCTTAACACTAGAACCTTTGTTTATCAAATAAAATTCAGTATTTCTTGTCGGAGCATTCGGGCTCAAAAATACCCCCGCAAATTCATCTTCAATAATTTGATAAATCATACTTAATGTATAGCGAAAATCTTTGTTTTTGAAATTTTCGGGATTTTCACTCAAGTTAAAAAACAATTCATCAACATTATTTTTTTTAAACGAAAAATCAATATCTAAATCTTCAATTCTGTTACTCATACTTTTCTCTTACTAATTATAATATCTTACTGCATTTGACTTGAAAAGGTTAGGCCAAAAAGACCTAACCCTTGTTATAAACTATTTGATTAACGATTTACCTGTCATCTCTTGCGGCTGTTCAATACCCAATAGCTGCAAAACAGTCGGTGCAACATCACATAAAGCACCTGTTTCTCTAAGCTCAGTTCCAACAGGAGCATTGATTAGCACAAACGGAACTTCATTTGTTGTATGCGCCGTTTGAGGCTTGCCTGTTGTTTCATCAACCATTGATTCTGAATTACCATGGTCTGCTGTCAGAAGCATCACAATATCTTCTTTTTTACAAGCATCGGCAATTTTACCAACACACTCATCTACAACCTTACAAGCTTTAGTTGCGGCTTCAATAACCCCTGTGTGACCGACCATATCAGGGTTTGCAAAATTCACAAGAATAAATTGATATTCAGGATTATCTATTGCTTTTAATACATTATCACAAACTTCCGGTGCACTCATCTCAGGCTGCATATCGTATGTTGCAACCTTTGGAGATGCAACAAGAACACGGGTTTCATGAGGCTGCGGCTCATCAATTCCACCGTTAAAAAAGAAAGTAACATGAGCATATTTTTCGGTTTCAGCAGTTCTAAACTGGTGGATTCCGTTAGCTTCCAAAACATCACCCAAAATATTAACAAGTTTTTCTTTCGGGAATGCAACAGGGAATGTAAAAGTTGCTTCATAACTTGTCATTGTTGTGTACAAGATGTTTTTAAGAACTTTCTTTCTGTCAAATCCGTCAAAATCCGCAAAATTAATTGCTTTGGTAATTTCTCTTGCTCTGTCAGGACGGTAATTAAAGAAAATAATTGAATCATTATCATTGATTCTGCTTACATTTACCCTCTCTTCACCGCCAATAACAGTAGGCAATACAAATTCATCAGTTTCACCTTTTGCGTAAGATTGTTTTACACCTTCAACCGCTGATGATGCATGTTCACCTTCGCCTAACAATAATGCATTGTAACCTTTTTCAACTCTGTCCCAGCGGTTGTCACGGTCCATAATATAATAACGACCGATAACAGTTGCAATAGGAGGGAGATTATATTTTTTAAGTTCATCTTCAACTACAGTCAAATATTCGCAAGCACTGGATGGCGGCGTATCGCGGCCATCTAAAAATGCGTGTACATAAACTTTTGTCAGACCATGGTCAGCTGCCATTTTAATTAAAGCAAGTAAATGATCTAATGAAGAATGTACACCGCCTGTTGAAACAAGCCCGTATATATGAAGTGCCGAATCGTTCTTTTTGGCATGTTCAATTGCATTCAAAAATCTTTCATTCTTAAAGAATGAACCATCTTTGATAGCATTATTAATTTTAGATAAATCTTGATAAACAATTCTGCCCGCGCCCAAATTCAAGTGCCCAACCTCAGAATTACCCATCTGCCCATGAGGAAGCCCTACGTTTTCACCGTCAGCTTTAATTTTAATAAACTTTTCTTCTTTTTCTAATTTCGGCACATTTACCGGATTAGCCAACTTAGTGGCATCATATTTTTCTGAACCGGTAGAAATCCCCCATCCGTCCATTATACATAGCAAAACTCTTTTAGCCATTTTTTGTCCCTTCTTTTTATCTGTACGTTAGCAAAATTTTATCAGGAACATATTTGAAATTCAATAGCAAATTTTCGGGAAGAATACATCTACATCAGTTATTACAATAAAAAAGCTGCCTTATTAATAAGGCAGCTTTTTTAAATTTTCTAAAAACTTTTTAATTATTAAAAGAATGATTTAGTACCTTTACCGCCTGCATTCCAGTATGAATTTCCCTGACTTCTTTGTTTTGTACGGATTCTTACACGCGGAGTACGTTTTTCCGGAACAGGTTTACCTTCTGCGGCAGCATTTTGTGGAACCATATTAGGATTTAACTGACTTACCGGAGTAAATGTAGCTTCGACACCTTCTTGTCCTTGGACTGTAACCTGTACTCCATTTGCATCGGTCGTTGTAACAGATGCGGCAGGTAAAGTTGTTCCGTTTAATACTGCAGGACTTAACGGTTCAAGTAAAAGAGGTTCTGCAGCGATAGCTGAAACACCTGTGAATGCTATTACGGTTAATAATAATGCTAACTTTTTCATTTGGTTTTGCTCCTATTATATTTTGTGCTGATAATATACTTATATAACGTAATGATATAAAAATCAAACAAAAAAAAATTTGTTATATAATATATAAAACAAAAAGGAATAAAAAAATGCGCGAAAGATTACCGGAATACCTGAAAAGACCTATAATTGACACCGATACAACAAGAAATGTAAGAAGAATTTTAAAAGTAAATTGTCTTAACACAGTATGCGAAAACGCGCGATGCCCAAATAAAAATGAGTGTTACACAAAAAATACCGCAACTTTTCTTATAATGGGAAATGTATGCACAAGAAACTGCAGATACTGTAATATTTCATGCCAAAAGCCTTTACCGCTTGATGCTGATGAACCTAAACATATCGCAAAAGCAGTTAAAGACTTAGGGTTAAAGTACACAGTTATTACATCTGTTACAAGAGATGATTTACAAGATGGCGGAGCCGGACATTTCGCTCAATGTATTCACCAAATAAGAAAAGAAACACCAAATGTTAAAATCGAAATTTTAACACCGGATTTTAAAAATCAAAAAGAAGCTCTTGATACAATTATTGAAGCTAAACCGGATGTATTTAATCATAATATTGAAACAGTAAAAGAAATTTTTAAAACAGCAAGACCTCAAGGAAATTATGAAAATTCTCTTAAAGTTTTAAAGTATATAAAAGATACCGGGAAAATCACAACAAAATCCGGGTTGATGATAGGATTGGGAGAGAGTTTTGAGCAAATCGAAACGACATTAAGAGATTTACATGCGGCAGGTTGTGACATTATTACAATCGGGCAGTATATTCAGCCTTCAAAAGAACATCTTCCGGTTGCAAAATATTACAAACCGGAAGAATACGAAGAATTAAAACAACTTGCTTCATCTGTCGGAATAACCCGATATCAAATAGGTCCGCTGGTCAGAAGCTCTTATAATGCCGCAAACCTTGCTTAATTTATTTCATAGTTTTGATTACATTTGCAGTAATATCTTCACCGCCCGAGATTACCATGCCTGTCGGCAATACTAAATTGTAATTAGATTTTTTCGCTTCTTTTGTAATCACGGTTTTAATATGTTCATTTATTTTAACAAGTTTTGATGAATACTCTTTATCCATACTTTTCTTTTTAGATTCAATCTGCTGCCTGTATGATGATTCTTTTTGAATAAGCTTTGTTTTATCATGCTCGTTTAACAATTCATTTTGAGCCTTGGAAATTAAGGTATTTAACTCTTCAATATCCTTATCCTGCTCATGTTTTAACTGCTGAATTTCAGATGAATTTGACAAAACTTCGGAAACATCGATTACAGCAACCTTATATTTTGGAAAAGATACTGCAACATCATTCATGTTATACCCTACACAAAATACCAAAACGCACGCTATAACAAACCAAATATTATTTTTCATTTTTATCCCCTTTCTGATTATAAATATCCTATAACTATTTAAAATTTTTCTAAATCAGACAACAGGATAAAAAAAATATCTCCATTTCGGAGATATTAAGTTTCAAAATAATAGTAAACAAAAGGAAGGAAATTTTAAATTTTTATTGAGAAATCTGTTTTTATTACGCAAAAATACTTTTTAACGGTTCAGCTTCATTGGACTCTTCATTTTTACCCTTACGGCTTAAAAGCTCTCCGTTATAGAACGGGTTTGAACCGTCTTTATCTTTAGATGATGCAGCTGCAAAAACACTGATAAAATGAGATGCAGAATTTGTTTCAACAGCTTTTTGAGTTTCTGTAACCATTTCATTCACAGCCGGCATATATTTGCCGTCTAATTTTTTAGAAATTGCAGCTTGAGAATTTAAATATTTGATAGAATTTAAAGTAGCTTCATTAAATTGAAATTGTAAAGCATTGTTCATTGCAATCTGTTTTTGAACATTAGTATCAATTTTACCCTGATAAAGATCAATACCGAGTTCTACAGGTTTTGCAACAGAATGAATTTGTTGAACGGGAGCCGCATTTGTATATTGAGAATTTTTCTGGGCTGCACGGCGTAAAATTTCATTAGATACATCTTTTAAAATTGATGTGTCAATGCCGTTTTTATATAATGAATTATAGTTTACATTTAAACCCATTTGACGTATCCCTTTGTTTCCTTACAAGTATATATTCGGCATATCCATGCAAAAACTTTAGAAAAACGTCCTCTTTTGTTAACTTTTATTACAATGAATTTATTTTAAAACTTCTCGGCTCATAATTACACGGTTATTTTCGTCATAGCAATAACACCCAAGCCAATGTGCTATTAGCTTTCCATCGGGAGTAAAAATGAAAGTTTCCTCTTCTGATACTCTTAAAGACATATTAACAAGCCTGCCGTTCGGGGTATATTTATATGTTTTATACGGATATTCTAAAGATGATTTTTCTTCATTATGGGTTAAAATCCCGTCTTGCGAATAATAAAGAACTGTCTGTGGTTGAGCTTTATAAATAACTCCGTAACTGCCGTCTGAAAACTTTGCCAGGGTACGATCTTTTAACTCTGTTACCCCTTTTAAAAGCATTGAAATATTCTCACCATAATTTGAATCAACAAGATTTTCTATTATAAATTGCTGATTACTTTTTACACTTGGAGATGCTAAAAGCTCATCTTTTGCCAAACTCTGGCTGTATTTAATTCCGCCGGTTATAGTTTGCGCGCCGACAGGCAGCATTATCACAGTTATAAAAATAAATATTAAAAACTTTTTCATATATATAATATATAATGAATTAAAAAAAATAGTCAGTTAGCTATTTTAAAAATTTAAATAGTTTGTTATAATGTCAGAATAAAATAGATATTGTGTAGTTGGAATTGGAAAGATTATATTATGAAAAAATTATTCATCTCATTATTAGTCTTAGGAATTGCAGCACCTGTTTTTGCAATAGGTGATACACCCAAACTAAGCAGAAAATGCAGAAAACATCCGGAAAAATGTATTCCGTTAACAACCCCTGTAAAAGAACAACAAATGACACTTGGGCTTGTTCAACGAGATATTAAAGTCGGAACATCTCAAGCCGACGTTGCAGCTATTTTAGGTTCTCCAAATATCGTAACTCAAGATGCCGAAGGTAAAGAAACATGGATTTATGATAAAGTTTCATCAATTACATCATACGGAAGCTCAGGATTTGGTGTAGGCATCGGCGGACTTGGCGGCGGCTACGGCTCCGGAGGTTTTGGCGGCGGACTTGCAAATGCAGGTTACAACAAAAACAGCGGATCCGTTCAAACAACCCAAAAAACTTTGACTGTTGTACTAAAATTTGATGATAAACATAACGTAGCATCATTTTCTTACCATATGAGTTCATTCTAGGAGAATACAATGATAAAAAAATTATTACTGATATTGTTTGTACTTTGCATTACACTTCCAGTTAGTGCAAAAAAAGCTCAGGAAGATATTATTACTCCTATGACCCAGCTTGAAAAAAGGCAGTTCCAAACAAGAACTTACGAAACTCTTGATAAGCCTCTTGTTATGAAAGCAATGCTGAATGTTTTGCAAGATGAAGGATTTATTGTATATAACGCAAACCCGCTATTAGGATTTATTTACGGAGTAAAAGATTTTGATACATCTGATAAAAACATTGATATTTCAAAAGAATTCGGACTGTCTAAAGCAAGATTGAACTGGAACGGCGTGAAAGTCGCAACAGTTGAAACAACTGCTAACGTAACAGAATACGGAAAAAGCATGCGCGTTAGGGTTAATTTTAAACGTAAACTTTTAAATGTGTACGGAAATGCTCAATTCATTGATGATATTAATGATGAAAATTACTATCAGGAATTTTTCTCAAAAGTAGATAAAGCAATATTTTTACAGAAACAAAAAATATGATAAAAAAATTATTAACAACATTTTTACTTATAAGCTTTTTTATGGTTTCTTCAAACTGCGCTTTTGCTAAAAAACACAAAACATTATCACAACTGGAGCGCAGGGAAATTGAAACCCGCTTTTTTGAGACTTCAGATACGACAAGGGTTATGAAAGCAGCTGTTAACACTTTGCAAGACAGCGGATTTGTAATCCAGGAAATCGAACCGGAATTAGGATATTTAAGAGCAAGAAAAACTTATAAAAGAAAATTCACAAACAAAAAAAGAGTGGCTGGACAATCTTTTCTATTTGGTCTTTATGCAACACTCACAGTATTTTCGTACGGAGCAACCGCATATCACCTTGCTGATCCGACTATGAAAATTTCAAATGAACTGCACGCAAAGACAATCGTTGTGGATTCTAACGTAAATGTAGAACCTTTCGGAAAAAATAAAACAAAAGTAAGATTTGTTCTAACCCAAAAAGTCCTGCAAAACGCAGATGGGTACTCTTTTGTAAAATCAGCACCTACAAGAGTATTAAAGGTTTATAATCCCGAAGTTTACAAAGAATTTTTCTCACAACTAGATAAAAGTATTTTCTATGAAGGGATATAATTTATGCAATATATAGCCATTAAAAAAGATGAAAAAAACGGAAAAGAAATATATATAATTAATGCTATCCCCTTAAAAAACACAAACAAATCCGTGGTTCAAAAAATTCCGCACCCGCTGGGTTCTGATAGTATGACATTTGCCACATTGGAAGAAGCCAAAGATGCAATATCACGTGCCGGATTTTCATATATTCTTCCAAACGGAAATAAAGGTACCAAATCAGCACCAAAACCAAAAATATTAGCTGATAATAAAAATTATGAACAATCAGTGTTTTATGCAATAAAAGATAAAATAGACTCTTCAAATTCCAGTGTTGCAGCTGCTGCGATACTTGCAATATCAGAATTTCCCAACGAAGAAACCTTTGATATTTTGTTCAACAAAATCGGCGAAGACAATGATATAATCAGAAAAAATGCAATCTCAGGAATCTGCAGATACGGAAACATTTTATCGGACAGAATCATTGAATCATTAAAATCCCCGGAGTGGGTTGTTAGAAATTCCGCATTATCCTGCATTATAAATCTTGCAGAATTAGATTTTTCAGATTTGGAAAAATTTATAATCCCACTGACCAAAACTTGCGATGATTCAAATACAATAGTTCAAGCCAACGCTCTCAATGCTTTGGCAAAAGTTTATCAAAAATACCAAAAGAATAAAAAAATCTAGTAACTGCTTTTTCTCATTAAATCAGACAATTTTAACTCTTTTGGCGCAGGTGCGTTTTTTTTCGGTTTTTCGACAGGAGTTTCAACTTCCTTAAAATATGAAAGACCAACTTTTGTGCTGTTGTCTTCTTTTAACATAAAAATTTCTTGCAATAGTGAAATAATATTACCCATAAATAGTTCTCCTAATAGTATTATAGCGTAATTATTTAACGGTATATCATACATTTAAACGATTTTGCCCTCAAAAATCATTGTACTTTATGTTATATTAACAGTATAGACACAAAAAGGAATCAAATTTGAATAACGGTTATTATGAAACTTTAGATGAAAATTTTGCACAAGCTTTGAATTTGTATGAGAAAAATTATACACATGAAGAGCTTATTGATCTTTTAAAATGCGGAAATATCGCGCAAAAACAAATTGCAGCATTAAAACTTGATTCAATAAATTCAACACAAGATGCAGATATTCTTGTTTCAAACCTTACAGGGCAAGATGGCAAAATTAGAGAAGCTGTTTCATTAAGACTTAATGAATTTATGTCCGATGAAAAATATTTACCATATTTTCAGACTTCAAAAAGTTATAAAATATTCTTGGATGCAATTATTGATATTAACGCAAACATCTGCCGCAACGTAATCTGCGCTATTACAAACCTCAAAAACAACGACGAATTTTGTGATATTTTTTGCCAAAATTTAACACAATTAACGTTTAATCTTCTTGATAAAATTGAAAAATTTGACTTTCAAGACGGAAAATATAAAGTTAACAAAGAAGTTTTTAAACTATATTGGTGTCTGGAAACGATTTACGTATTTTATGACAAATTACAATTTAACAATTTAAAACAAATAATTTTACGCTCAAAAGATATTGAAGAATATACAATCCGCGAAAAAGCCGCAAAAATCTTAACCCACGGGTTTTCAGATTCCGAACTTATAGAAGCGAAAAACCAGCTCAATAACGATAAAAACTACTATGTACGCAGATTTCAGTAATAAAGGATAAGTTATATAAAATCTTTTTACGCTGCAATATTCATCGGCTGGGTTGGATTAAATGTTTGAAGCGGTTGTTGAGGTTTATCAACAGTCTTTTCTCGTTTAGAATTTAAAAAACCGTCAACAAGCATACCAACACCTAAACCTACAACTCCAAGTATCGGACAAGTTACAGCAAGCTGTTTGACTTTAAACACATCCTTAAATGCCTGCCCTTTACAAACATCAACAATTTTACCAGCAATCGGAGCTAAGAAACCCAATGAAGCACCGGCAACTTTGCCAATATTTGACTTTTTAGCCTGAGTATTATCAGTCAAACAACCATTTAACCCATTCATATCAGGCTGCTGCGGATTTGATGTAAATGCAGGAGTTTGATTTTGCGCAACTTGCGGCACAGGATTTTGCACCTGCGAAGTTGTTTGATTTTGTGATTGCGGCTGTGGATTTTGAACTTGAGCTGGAGCTGTCTGTTGAATCTGATTATTTAACTGACCGGCAAGCGCGCTGAAATCCATATTAGACATCATAAAATCTCCATTGTAATCATTTACTACAGGAGAAAATGCAGAATTAGAAAATATACTGTCAGCTTTAGCTTTATCTGCAGTATTTAATGCTGAAGTATTTGCATTACTTTGCGAAATATTGTAATTATTTCCCACTAAACTTGTGTTTAAACCTACCGGATTTGTCATATTTAATCCCTTTCCAAAAATAAACTAACCTTAACCTTTAACCATATATATAAAGTATTTTTTTTTTCGTGAATTGCAAAAGGAATAAAAATATTTACATTTCATTACAATTAATTTCGACAAATAGCAGCAGCAATTTGAGAAGCTGAAATTTTTAAACAGTTCAATTTTTCACAAGTTGTCTGTCTGCGCGCCCATAAACAGGGTTTTAATTCACAGTTATCATTAGCTTTTATCGGTACAACATCATCTGATTGAGGAATTAAAGCTCTATCATCTGTCGGACCAAATATTACATAAGTTTTTGTATGCATAGCAACCGCTGCATGTAATGGGGCTGAATCTGAACATAAAAACTTTTCTGCTGATGAAATTAATTCTGCCAAATCCTTCAAACTTTTTGTTGTTCCATATAAATTTTCAAAATTTTGTGTTCTTACCGTATTTAAAATAGCATCAATACATTCTTTATCATCAGGACCGCCTACTAACATAACTTTTTTGCCTTCTGCCACCAGCAAATCAATCACCTTTGCCCAGGTTTCAGCCGGAACAGTTTTTATACAGCCTTTCTGAACACTAAGCCTGCTTACACCGGGGTGAATCAAGACAGAATTTGCAATTTTTTCTTTTTTTTCAACATCAATTTCGGGTAGAATTGTGTTATGTTCAGTAACAGCGCGGATTAAATCATGATACATTGCACAAGCATATTGGTTTTTATTTAACGGCATTGCATGCGTTAAAAGCATACGACTTAATTTTCCGGTATCATATCCGCAGCGTTCTTTTATTCCCGTCAAAAATAACAGAATACTTATTAATTTATTCCCGCCTGAAGATACCACCAAATTAAAATTTCCGGTTCTTGCGCTAAGTAATAATTTAAACATCTCAAGGTACTTATTTTTTCCTTTGACATCTATCAAGATTAAATCATCAATAATATTTGTCAGGTCTTTAACACTTTTACTTCGGGGTTCCAGTGCCAGAACAATTTCTGAATTAGGAAACTCTTTTTTTAAAGATATCAGAGTCGGAAGGAAAAATATTTCATCCCCGATTCCGCCAAAATTTATTGCAAGTATTCTTTTCTTCTTTTCCATAATTCTATATTATAACTTTACCTCAAACTATCTGGAACAGCCATTGGAATAGGCGCTCCTTTACTTATCTGTTTTGGAGGTACAGGTGCTGATTGCGACTTTGGTGCAGATTTAGTATCAGAAGCTGCCGGAGTATCAGCCGAATTTTTATCAGCATTTTGAGATTGAGCTTCAGATGAAGAAGCTTCTCCTGCCGCTGCAGTTTCAGGCTCTACAACCATACCTTCATTTGACGGATTTTCATCATCTCCGATAACCTTAGCCTTTCCAAAGCCCTTATGATAGTTTTCCAAATCTATTTCAGGATAATCAAAATCCTTAGCACCCAAATCTTTTGTTGCAACTACCATAATGTCTTTCCAGATTCTGGCAGGAACGGTACCGCCTGTTAAACCTTTCATCTGCTTATTATTATCATCGCCAACCCAGACACCTGTTACAATGTCAGGAGTATAGCCTACAAAATAAGCATCTCTATAATCATCAGTTGTACCTGTTTTCCCGGCAGCAGGTTTCCCAATATTTGCACCAGTACCAGTACCGGATAAAATAACTGTTTTCATCATTGCGGTCATCTCTGCGGCAGTTTTAAGACTTAATTGATGAGAAGAATTCGTTTTTTTCGCACGATATAAAACCCTGCCACGAGAATCTTCAATTCTTTCAATAGCATAAGGCTGAACAACATAACCGCCATTTGCAAATGCTCCGTATGCCCTTACAAATTCAAACAACTTAACACCGTTTGAACCAAGTGAAATAGTATAATCATATTCCAGCGGAGTTGTAATTCCTAAAACTCTTGCTAATTGAATAACCGAACGAATCCCAACTTCTTGGATAATTCTTGCGGCACAAACATTTGATGAAACCATCAAAGCTTTATATACAGGAATTTTACCTCTATAATTATGGCTGTAATTATGAGGCGACCAATTTCCTATTGTAATAGGACTGTCATCTACCAAGTCATTTGGAGAAATACCTTTTTCCATAGCTGCAGCATAAACAATCGGTTTAAAAGCAGACCCCGGCGGTCTGATAGATTGTGTTACACGGTCATACTGACTTTCTCCGTAATTCTTGCCGCCGGCAAAAACCAAAATTCTGCCATCCAACGGACTGAATGAAAATACTGCAGCCTGTTGAGATTTATTTGTAAGCCCCCAGGCTTTCATATTCTTTAAAATAGACTCATTTGCAGCTTCTTGCGCTTTTGAATCAAGTGTTGTGATAACTTTATATCCGCCATGAATAATATCAGTTTCTGCAAATCCGAGTTTTTGCATTTCTCTTACAACGTAATCACTGAAATACGGAGCCTTATTTGTTGTATATATCTGCGGAACAGAACTCAAGGTAACATCTGCCTTAATAGCTTTATTATACTCATCTGCCGTTATATACTTCATTGTCAGCATTCTTTTAAGAACTTGATTACGTCTTTGGATTGCAAGTTTTTTATTATTGTAAGGATTATAAACAGACGGAGCCTGCGGTAACCCAGCAATAAGAGCTAATTCCGGCAAAGTTAATTGAGACAGCTTTTTATTAAAATATATTTTTGAAGCCGCTGAAACCCCATAAGCACCAGCCCCCAAATAAACATTATTCAAATACATCTCAAGAATTTGATCTTTTGAAATAGTTTTTTCAATTCTTGCGGCAACCTCCAGTTCTTTAATTTTTCTTGTCAAAGTTCTTTCATTAGACAAGAAAAGAATTCTTGCAAGCTGCTGAGTCAAAGTACTTGCCCCTTGTACTGCCTGCCTTGCAATTACGTTTTGAATAGAAGATCTTACAATCCCTAAAATATCATAGCCGCCATGACGATAAAAATTTTTATCCTCTGTTGCAATAAGAGCTTCTTTCAACTCATCAGGGACATCTTTCAATTCAATCTTATCATAGGTATATGCCGTAAAAGTTTTTATAACTTCTCCATCTTCCGAGTAAAACTTTGTGACAATATTCGGCTTAAACTCTTCAAGGTTTTCAATAGGCGGAAGCGAAGATAAGTATAAGTTCAATGACACAAACCCTGCTAAAAGCAATGCTGTAGAAGTTAAAACAAACATTTTTAAGTTATAAAAAAACTTGTTTTCCTTCTTATTACGGGAAATATTCTCCCTTGCTATATCCTTTGAAGCTCTGCGTCTTTTATATTTATCGTAAGAACTTGACATGAATTGTTCTCCCTAATCAATTAAACCATTATATTATATCACTTTAAAATATATATCAAGTTATTAATAAATTAACCATGGTGAATAATTACAAATATCTTTACAAACGCTATGAAATTAAACATGTTCATTATATACTTAAACGGTTGACAAAATTGGAGATGAATAAAGATGTACAACGTAGCTATAATCGGAGCAGGTCCTGCCGGAATTTTTGCGGCTTTGGAAATAATGAAACTTAAGCCTGATTGGAAAGTCGTTTTAATCGAAAAAGGACAACGAATCGAAAAAAGAAAATGTCCTATCCGTGAAGGTTCCCCTAAATGTGTAAACTGCCGCAGATGCGGGTTGTTATGCGGCTGGGGCGGCGCTGGAGCATTTTCAGATGGCAAACTGACTCTTACTCCTGATGTTGGCGGACACCTTGTTGATTATATGACAAGAAGACAGGCTGAAGATTTAATCGGCTATGCTGATGAATTATACCTTAAATACGGTGCTACAGAAGAAGTCTTTGGCACTGATATGAAAATCTTTGAAGAAATTGCTCACCAGGCAGTTTTGGCAGAACTCAAACTTGTACATTCACCTGTCAGACATCTTGGAACAGAAAGAAGTCTTGATGTATTGAAAAATATGCAGGATTATCTTGATGAAAGAATTACTATCTTAAATAACGTTTCAGCCCAATCTCTAATTGTTGAATGTGAACAGGTTAAAGGTATAAAACTTGATAACGGCGAAGTTATTTCAGCAGAATACACAATTATCGCACCGGGCAGAGAAGGGGCTGACTGGTTAACTCAAGAATTTGCTCAGCATAAAATCGGTATGGTAAATAATGCTGTTGATATAGGGGTCAGAGTAGAACTTCCGGCACCTGTATTTGAACCGTTAACTTCAAAATTATACGAATCAAAATTAATCTATAACTCTCCAACATTTGGAGATGAAGTAAGAACATTCTGTATGAACCCAAACGGCGAAGTTGTTCAGGAAAATTACAACGGCATTGCAACCGTAAACGGTCACAGTTATGCAAATTACAAAACTCCAAACACAAACTTTGCACTTCTTGTAAGTGAAAAATTTACAGAACCGTTCAAAGAACCTATCCAGTATGGACAGCACATAGCAAGACTTGCTAATATGTTAGGCGGTGGAATCCTTGTTCAAAGATTCGGGGATTTATTAGATGGCAGACGCTCAACTCCTGAAAGAATTAAATCAAGCGTAATCACTCCAACTCTAACTTGTGCAACACCTGGCGATTTAAGTCTTGTTATCCCTTACAGACAAATGACAAGTATTATCGAAATGCTTCAAGCATTAGATAAAATTGCACCTGGAACAGCTTCAAGATACACATTATTGTATGGTATCGAGGTTAAATTCTATTCTGCAAGAGTTAAATTAACAGATAAACTTGAAACAGAAGGGGTTAAAAACCTATTTACAATCGGCGATGGCGCAGGAGTTACAAGAGGACTGCTGCAAGCTTCCGCTTCAGGGGTTTATGTAGCAAGAACAATTTGCGAAAGATAAATTTTATAAACCATATTTAAACGACGGTTTTAAAACCGTCGTTTTTTGTGCTATAATCCCATTGGAGAGTTACAAAATGGTTTTTAACACCCCTAAAGTTCAAGCTTTTACACTTGCAGAGGTGCTGATAACACTAGGTATTATCGGTGTGGTTTCGGCTATGACAATCCCTGGACTTATGTCTAACTACAGAAAAAAACAGCTCGAAAACCAGATTAAAGCAGATGTTTCTATTATTAAACAAGCAATACACTTTGCGGATTATGACGGAGTATCATATGATATTGCAATAAAAGACGGAAGTGATGATAGTATGAAAGAGTGGTTTGATTCTTTTCTGTCACAGCATTTGAAAGTCGAACAAATATGCTATAACCAACCCGGCTGCTGGCATAAGCTTGGAATCGTAAAATCACTCACCGGCAATTCTCCAAAATATGAAAATGCAAACGGAATCGGTGGAAATATTATAACTTTTAAGATTCCAAACGGAACAATGTTTAATATTGATGGAAACACCGCTGCAGATATGGCATCATTCGGGTTAGATACCACATCTGACGGATTAACATTTTATTTTGATGCAAACGGTGACCGCAATCCAAACAAAGTCGGGATTGATATTTACATAATGGTTTGGTCATCTCAGGGCTTAGTTCCTGCAGGATACAATAGAACCCCGGAAGAAGTCGAAAATAACTGCTTACGAGGGGACGGTTATTTCTGCCTGCAGCATGTTATAAGCCATGGCTGGGAAATCTCGCCAATCGTCTGGAGACGATAAATTTTAATTTTTTGTTTCCCCTGCCTGATTACGGTTGAAACAATTTCCGAACTGGCAATTAGCATCATAAGGCTGGGTATCTTCTTCTTGTATAGGCTCCATATTTATATTTTCTGGAATCTGCGGCTGACCAAGCTTTGTCCGATTTTCAAATGTATTATGTGGCTGTTTTAGTTTATCAATATTATTCGGCATAATTTTATCCTGAAGACGAGTGTTTATCCCTGTACCAATATCAGCTTTACAAGCTCCAAGCTTATCTATTTTGCAGGCGCTGTATCCTGATATACCGGTGCAAAACAAAAGCAATGCACTTACCATTATAATCTTTTTCAACATTATACTATCTCCTATATCTGTCTATATGTCTAATATAAAAGATATTGCAGGACGTTTCATTGGAGAAAAGTATAATCTTTTATTAAAACCATTTTCTTATAATTTTACGATTTTGTTTCTTTTCCAAATCATTAAGAACTTTTTTAAACGGAATAATCGGCTCCATTTTGTACCCGCACTCTTCGGACAAAGTTCCGCCCATAGAAAATAATTCCTCTTGCGGGTACCTGCGGCAAATCCCCGGACGCCAAAAATGTATTTTGCATCTTTTTGTTTCAGGATCCAAATTAGTACATTCAAAAATCAATCCAAGTTCATCTTTACCAATAATTTTCAAATCGGAATAAAATTTATGCAGATATTGCAGTTTTTTAAATTCCTCTTCTTCTTTCAAAACATGCTTGAAGTGTTTAACATAAATATGAGTACAGCACTGCCCGCAGCCCTTACATTTTCCGGTTCGGTAATAGTGCTTTTTTAATATTTTTGCAAGTATAAATTTCCTAAAATTCTCCCACATATAATCATGATATTACAATCTGACGGATTAAGTATGAAGAATTGTAAATATTTATTTTTAAAAAGGCAAATAAAAATCTTGAGGAGAATTTAAGCAGATGTAAGAAAGATAAATTACCCCTTATTAAATTAACCTAACAAATAACCTTATACAGTTTATAACTGACATAATACTATAACATAACCAAAAATAACCAACCTTGACCTCTAACAGAGGTCTTTTTTTTGTTAAATTACAACCTGCCGAATATAACGCGCTCAATTCCGGCTAAATCTTTTAATACCTGAATTTCTGTAAACCCTGACTCTTTCATAATCTGTGCGACATCAAAACTTTGCCCTAAACCAAGTTCAAATAGTAAATATCCGCCTTTATTTAAAAGTTCCGGAGCACCTTGGGTTATTTTTTGATAAAATTCCAACCCTTTTTCATCTTGTGTATATAGTGCAATTTCAGGTTCAAAAGTTACTTCTTGTTGAATGGATTGCTTAAATTTCGGAGCAATATAAGGAGGATTTGAAACAATCATATCAAAGCGTTCATCTTCCCGAATTTTTGAATAGACATCGGATTTTCTAAAAAGAGCTCTATTATATAGTTCAAATTTTTCCATATTTGAAAACGCCGTATGAATAGCTTCTGTAGAAATATCAGCTCCTACAGCCTGTGCATTCGTAAGCTTTGCAACCATACATGCAATACAGCCTGATCCTGTACACATATCAAGAATCTGAGTAAAATTATTTTGTTTAATTATTTCAACAGCTTTTCTGACAAGGAGTTCTGTCTCATCACGCGGGATTAAAACTGATGGATTTACAAAAAATTTCTCACCCATAAAATCCGCCTGACCTATAATATATTGAATAGGCTGGCGGGTTGCAGCACGTAGCTGTGCCTTTTCTTTTACCAGTTCAAGCTTTTCTTCCGTCAGCTTTTTACCCATCAAAATATCAGTTAATGTATAACCTGCAAAATGCTCAATAAGAAGTTTCACTTCAATATTTGCTTCATTAGGCTCAATACCTGAATCTGTTAAAATTTTCACTATATCTTGTATCAGCATAAAACTATTCTTCAACCTCGTTTTGGATATGATAATCAGGCGAATGCTCTGTAATTATTTTATCAATTAAATCACGAGCTTCAAGCTTTGAAGTCAATTCAATCTTTTCAATGTTATATTTTTTACACAACCTATCATAATAATAGAGCTGTTTTTTAGTAGGAGCTTCTTTTGACATTTTCACTTCCTGCAAAAATTTACGTTTTTTCTTTTCAAACTCTTTGTTAGCTTCAATAATCGGACGCTGTTTTTCTTTATATTCATAATATTTTTTACATTCTTTAAAATATTTTATGGTATCAGATTTAAAAGTTTCATCATCAAACTTTTCAGCCAAAAACTCAAACCTTGAACAATTTAATTCCAGGTAATACTTTTCATCAGCTTCAAAACTATCCCATATTTCATCAACCGACAAATCCTCATTCTTTTTAACAAGCGCGCGCAAATAGTTACAAAGCGCAGACTTTTGATTTTTGGTTAAATCCGGATAAATTTGTTTTTTTATCTCATACATAATAAATCTTACTCACACTAACAAGAACTTATCTCAAGATTCCCGCAAAGCGGGAACGAAGTATAATCAAGTTTTCGGTTCCTCACAAACCGCACAAATTACTGTGCGTATCGATCCTCATAAAACCGTGCTACGCGATCCTATCGTTTAAACAAATCTTTGACTGAAAATCTGCGGGTTTTGTTAGACATGCTAAAGTCCAGCAGCTTTCTTGCAATGGGATTCGTCTGGCGAGACGGCTGATGTTTATCAACAACTTCATCTCCTCTCATCTCTTGAGATCTCTCTTTAATTTCTAAGTTTTGTTCAGTCTTCTCAACCATGATTCTCATTATACCTCGTTACATTATAATAAACAATTTCAGAAATTCAAAATTGCGCAATTTTATATATTTTTTATATATTCTTTACATACTGTTACAATTAAAAATCTGACCATTACCAACACTTAAACCTGTATTGAAATTAGGCTCTTTTTGTCATAAATTATAAATATGTACGAGGATTATAAAAATATTCTAAACGAGTTAAAAGAACACTCACATTTTAGGGATTTAAAAGACTTTGAAGCGAAAGATGAAAAGTTTATTTATTATAAAGGCAAAAAACTTTTAAATCTTTCATCAAATAATTATTTGAATTTTGCAGATAATAAACAGATAACACGTGAGTTTTTAGATTCTGCAGGTGACAAATATTCTTTAGGCAGTGCATCTGCAAGACTTTTAACAGGAACCCTGCCTGTTTATAAAGAGCTGGAAGAACTTTTGGCGGAACTTTATAACAAAGAAGGGGCATTATTATATAACAGCGGATACCATGCAAATGTCGGAATCTCAAGCGCATTAAACCAGAAAGGGGACGTTATATTTTCTGACAAATTAAATCATGCCAGCATTATTGATGGAATGAAACTATCTGACGGGAAATTTTTCAGATATCCTCATAACGATATGGAAGCTCTGGAAAAACTGCTTATAAGAGAGCGTAAAAATTACAAAAATGCATTTATTATAACCGAAAGTGTTTTTTCAATGGACGGAGATATTGCCGACTTGAAAAAAATTGTTGAATTAAAGAAAAAATATAATTGCATAATGATTATTGATGAAGCTCACGCATTTGGAGTTTTCGGAGAAAAAGGACTCGGAGTAGCCGAAGAACTTGGAATAATGAAAGATATAGATTTAATTGCCGGAACGTTTGGAAAAGCAGCCGGTTCAGCGGGAGCCTTTGCAGTTGGCTCAAAAACCTTGATAGACTTTCTTATAAACAAATCACGTTCATTTATTTTTTCAACAGCACTTCCTCCGATTAGTATTGCGTTTACAAAATGGATTATAGAAAACAAATTTCCACAAACTTATGAAAAACGAAAAAGAATGCTTGCTATTGCAAAAGATATGAATAGCCAAAGCCACATAGTGCCTGTTATTGTCGGAGAAAATAAAGATACGGTTGATCTTTGTGAAGTTCTTTTCTATAACGGCTATTTCACACTTCCGATACGCCCGCCCACAGTTCCTGCCGGAACCTCAAGGCTCAGATTATCCCTGACCTGCGAAATCGAAAAAGATGAACTTAAAATTTTGACGGAGAAAATTGATGAAATGTTATTGGCTATCAAAAAAAGAAAATAAAAATTTCTTATGGTTCAAACCTAAAAAAAGAGATTTAATTGTCTTTTTTGCAGGCTGGAGCTTTGATTACAAAGCGTTTTCTAACAACAGTGAGAACTATGATATTCTTATAATTTACGATTATAATGACTTAACAATCCCTGATGAATTAAAAAATTTAAATACCGAAAATTATAAAAACAAATACCTTATAAGTTGGTCAATGGGCGTTTACATTGCGTATAAATTCAGAAAACTATTCCAAGACTTTAATAGAAGAATTGCAATTAACGGAACAACCACACCTGTTGATGATGAATACGGAATTCCGGTTAAAATGTTTGAGCTAACATTAAAGCACGCCGCAAAAGGACTTGAAGGAAAGTTTTACCAGAATGTATTTAATAATACAGAGGATTTGGAACTTTTCAATATCACACCTATTGAAAGATCTATAGAAAACAGAGTTTCTGAACTTGAAAATTTATACAATTTGATTAAAAATGAAAACGAAGATAGCCATTGTCCATTCTATGATTACGCAATAGTCGGCGATGCTGATAAAATTATTCCGCCAAAAAACCAAATTGCAAGTCATAAAAAAAACAACGTACCAACAATAGAACTTGAATGCGGACACTTCCCGTTTTATACTTTTCTATGGAAAGATTATATAAATGTCGATAGAATACAAGAATATAAAAAAACAATTTGAAAAAAGTATGAAAGATTACGATAAGAACGCAGCCGTTCAAGATTTGATGGCTGCAAAAATGGTAATTGAACTTTTAAAAATACGCAATAATTTTGATAATATTCTGGAACTTGGTTCCGGCACAGGACTTTTAACCAAAAGGCTTGCTAAAAACTTACAATTTAAGACCTACTGCGCAAATGATATTGTCGAAAAATCAAAAAATTATATTCAAAAAATTCTGCCGAAATCAGATTTTATACACGGCAATGCGCTAAAAATCAAACCTTCAAAAAAAATGGATTTAATAATTTCAAACGCGATGTTCCAATGGTTTGATAACCTTGATAAAGCCCTTGAAACATTTAAACTAATCTCTTGCAATGAAGGAATTTTAGCATTTTCAACCTTTGGACCTGATAACTTTAAAGAAATAACTGAGATTACAGGGCTCACTCTTAAATACAAATCAAAAGAAGAAATTGAACAAATACTTATAAATCAAGGCTACAAAATTTTATACAGTGAAATGTTCTATGAAGAAATGGATTTTGAAACACCGTTGGAATTACTTGCCCATATGAAAAATACCGGTGTAAATTCACTATCTGAAAAAACCTGGACAATTACAAAAGTCAAAGATTTCTGTGATAAATTTTCAAGAAAATACAAAAAAATTAAATTAACATATTCACCCATAATTATTATATGCAAAAAAGATTGCAAATCTTAAAAAAAATTTGTATAATAATGTATGGGGTACATACAAATTTTGGGATAAAAAAATGAAAATTTTTCATAAATCTTTACCGGCATTCAGCTTGCCTGAGGTTATGATTACAATGGGAATAATCGGGGTTGTTTCGGTAATGGTATTACCTACATTAATGGCAAATACCAAAGCTCACCACTTTAGAGCACGATTCAAAAAAACTATTGCAACATTAAACCAGGCAGGATTGATGTCAAAAGCTCAGTTTGAGTTTGACTTTGCAGACACTTCACAGCCTTGCAATGCCGACAAAAAACTTGCAGAAACAGAAAGTCCGGAAGAAGTAATGACATTTTGTTCATTATTAAACGGTACCCTGACCGGAAAAACCTATTACGGAGAAGTTGATGACCTTTCAAGAATGGTAAATGGGCAAGCTGTTAAATATGAACTTGTTAATTACGAAACAATACCTGCAACATCTAATATTTGGCACGCTTATGCTTTAGCTGACGGGGCTCTTGTAATATTTAGCACCAACGCTCATAGTTGTGAATTAGCTCAAGGTCAAAAAATATCAAAAGACTGGATTCTTACCCATACCCAATGCCGGGGCTATATTGATGTAAACGGAGTAACCCTGCCCAATAAAGAAGTCACCTGCAGTGTGGGAACTACTGATATAACAGTTGATGAACCATGTGTAGTTAAAAGCGATGCCCAGCACATGACAGACGTTTTCCCTATAATCTTCCACGGGACAACAGTTGAGCCGGGATCAAACGCAGCTAAATACGTTCTAATGACTGCAAAATAAAACCTCTTAAACCCCTATCCAGTTTAAATGCCCCAAAAGCAGCCCAACAAGTGCTGAAACACCTAAATAGACAAGCGGATCCTGTTTCTTTAAAAAACTGGTTATAATCAATGCAGCAAGCAAAATTGTACCTAAAAGGTGAAGATTTGAGGTGAATAAAAGCCTTAAACCAACAGCAGACAACAGCGCACACCCTGCAGGTTTTATACCGCGCAAAGCACCTTTAACAGCTCTGTTTGTTTTAAATTTATCAAGAACTTTTGATACAATAGTTACAATTATGAAAGATGGTAAAATCACTGCGGTTGTCGCTATCAAAGCTCCCAAAAGCCCTGCAGTTTGAAACCCCGCAAAAGTTGCAATATTAACCCCGACAGGACCGGGAGTTATTGAAGAAATCGCAAGCATATCCGTAAGCTGACTTGATGAATACCAGTGATATTTTTCTGCAATATCATATAAAAACGGTAATGTTGCGTACCCCCCGCCAAATGAAAAAACCCCAACATGGAAAAATTGGAAAAATAACTGCAAAAATATTTTCATTACTTCCCACCCTCCATTTTAATTTTATCGGCTTTAACACGATCTTCTAATTTCTGCCAAATAATTCCAAAAATTATCGCACCTATTATAATTAATGCAAGCGACACTTTTTTAGATAATGCCAAAACCAAGCAGCCAAGATAAATTCCAAGCGAGAATTTATCGTTAACAGATTTTTTCCACATTTCTTTCACCGCAAGAAACAAAAGGGTAATAACCCCGATTCCGACCCCCCAGAAGATATGCTGAATTGAAGGTCTATTAATAATTTCTGCAAAAATAGATGCCAGAAGCACAATAGCAAGAAATGCCGGCATTATCATACCCAAAACAGCTGCAATCGCCCCCTTTGTTCCCAAAAGTTTTCTTCCGGTAAAGATTGCGGTATTCGCAGCAATAATCCCCGGTAAAGAAGCCCCCAGTGCATAATATTCACATAATTCATCAGAGGTTATCCACTTCTTCTTTTCAACAAGTTCACAAGTCAAAAGAGGCAGAATCACATAGCCTCCGCCTAACAACAATGTCCCTACTTTGAAAAATGTTTTGAATATCCCGTAAAAATTCTTATCCATATCTTATGGTATAGCACAAAATAATTTCACGGTAAATTTTAAAATTTGTAAACAAATTTTCAACTTTTGCAATTTCAATAGAAAAAAATACTTTATATAAGTGTAGGTTATAGTGTGAAAGGTTAATTGTCTAATGGCATACAGTAATGTAGGAGCAGCAATATTTACATTAAGAAATGCTGATAAAACCACATCAGGCGATATTGGCAGACTTCCTGTTACTATCGGGCAATCTACAACTGTTGTAAAAGCAGTAACCCAGCTTGATAACCCGCTATCAAAAGCCCTAAGTAAAGGACTAAATTATATTGGCAGCGATAAAGTTGTTAGTAAATTAGGCAAAGCTGCAAAATTTGCAAGCGATAATGTCAACCCGCTTATTGTTGCATCCAGCGGTTTAAAAGTTGCATTAGCTGACAAAGAAGATAGAAAAAAGACACTTATCACCGAATCAGGTTGTCTTGCAGGTATGTTTTTAGGTGAAGGCTTAATGAAAAAACACCTTGACAAAATCCTTGAAAAAACCTCTATCGGCAAAAAATGGCTTCCGGTGGTTAAAGGTATTGTGTTCGTAACCGGTTCAATTACAGCTTCAACAATCGGTCAAAAAATCGGCAAAAAAGTTGCTCAATACTGGGACAAACCTCTTGTAAAAACAGAGCAAAAAGAAAATATTCAAAATAATTCACAAAAAGCTTATACTCCTATAAATATCAAGGCTTAATATTTATTTGCGGGAATATTTTTATCGGGTTATAATCATAAAAAAGAGGGACAAGATTATGACAACGATTAAAATAACAAAAATGCAAGGCTGCGGAAATGATTTCGTAGTTCTAGATTATGCCGAATATGAAAAATCAGGACTTTCAATGCCGGATTTAGCTGTTAAACTTTGCGACAGACATTTCGGAATCGGCGCAGACGGTATGATTATTCCTGACACCAAGCCTAATAACGAAACAGATATTGCCTGGTATTTTTACAACTCTGACGGCACAACCGCTCAAATGTGCGGAAACGGAATGAGATGTTTTGCAAAATACGTTTATGACAAAAAACTTGTTAATAAAAACCACTTCAGTGTAAAAACTTTAGCAGGAATCATTAAACCTGAAATCCGGGAAGACGGAACCGTAAAAGTTAATATGGGCAAACCAATTTTAGAAGATAAAAAAATTCCGTTCAAAGGAGAAAAGAAAGTTCAAATAAAAGACAAAGAATTTGAAATAACACCGGTTTCTATGGGAAACCCGCACTGTATAATATTCACACAAGAAGACCCAATGAAACTTGCGCAAAACTACGGACCGGATATGGAAGTTCACCCGTATTTCCCTGAAAAAACTAATACAGAATTTGTAAAAGTAATTTCAAGAAACGAAATAGATATGAGAGTTTACGAACGCGGCTGCGGCATAACTTTAGCCTGCGGTACAGGGGCTTGTGCAAGTGTTGTGGCATGTGTTTTAAATAACTTAACAGAACAAAAAGTAAAAGTTAACCTGCTTGGCGGGTCTGTATGCGTTGACTGGAGAGGGAATACAGAAAACCTAGATTCTGACATATATTTAATCGGACCGGCAGAATACAGTTTCTGCGCTGAGTACATGTTGTAAAAATTTGTGTTTTCATGGTAATATTTATTCATACACTGGAGAAATAGTAAAAGGAGAAATATTACAATGAAAAATTATGAATTAATGACTATATTCAAACCAAACTTAGATGCAGAAGAAGTTGAAAAAGTTATCGAAAAAATCAACTCTATTATTACAGAATTCGGCGGCAGCGTTGTTTCTACGGACAAAAGTGGCAGAAAAAAATTAGCTTATGAAATCCAAAACTTCAGAGATGGTTTCTTTGCTACAACTATTTTAGCTTTACCTGCTGAAAAAGTTGCTGAATTTAAAAGACAATTAAGATTAAACGACAGCATTTTAAGAACAATGTTTATGGAAGTTTCTGCTAAAGCTTCTGTTTAGTTTTAATACATAGTAAAAAGGATTATCAAAAAATGACAATAGCAAAAGCGGTAGTAACCGGCATAGTTTACAAAACTCCCAAAACAGGTTTCACACAAAATAACGTGGCTGTTTCATCGTTCGTAATGAATATCGGCACACAAGATGAAATTCTTATCAGAGTTATTTCAAAAAGACAGTCTTTAGAAGAAGTAGTTTCTTCACTTTCTAAAAACCAAAAGGTTTTAGTTGAAGGCAGACTGCAAAACGGAATCAGCAAAATGGATGACGGTACAGAAAAGAAAGTCTTTGAAATCGAAGCTGCAGCTATTGAACTTATGGGCGGAAGCTCATCTTCAGCGGGTTCATCTGACGATGGTGATATCCTGACATTTGGAGATATGGAATCTTCACCGGAAGCCAACACTGATGTGCTGATGGACGATGAAGAAGTTCCGTTTTAGCGAATTTTGCGCAGGGTGACGCGAAGCAAACCCGTAAGGTGCGAGGGTTAAAGTGAATGGCAGCGATAGCGAAATGAACGCTTAAACCGAGCACAGCAAAATTCAAGACAGCGAATTTTGCGCAGGGTAATGCGAAGCAAACCCGTAAATAAAAAAATAATGTACAATAAAAATAAGGCTAGAAAGGCAAATTAGAAAAATGGCAAGACAAGAAGATAAGAAAAAACGTAAAAATTGCAGTCTTTGTGCTGACAAAATTGAATCTATCGACTACAAAGACGCTGCAAAACTCCGCAAGTTCATCACTGAGCGC
>OHPB01000473.1_pt1 | contig 28185 bp, 27 predicted proteins | sample 1577621 | NCBI WGS metagenome assembly OHPB01 (sample SAMEA3879577, study PRJEB24766) | human gut metagenome | biome: human-associated habitat; feature: feces | place: USA | collected 1985/1987 | reverse complement strand
CCCCCCCCCCGCAATACACTATTTCTCGGAGATATTGAAATTTTAGTATTATATTTCAGTAAACCTTTTTTGCGCTCAAGATCTTTCTTCGACATATGATGCCCTCCATTTTATACCATGTATAATTCAATTATATGATTATGTGTGCCAATATTGCTCATGCATTTGGTGGAGATTTATATTTTGCTGTTCTATCACCCTGAATTTGTTCTTGGTCTGGTTTTCAGATTCTGAAACAAGTTCAGAATGACATATTTGTTTGCGTTCTCCCTCGCCAGCTTGCGGGAGAGGAGTGCGGTGAGACACCCATTTGTTATGACATATTTTTGCTATATTCACTTTTTACCCTGTTTAAGGTATAATTATGTCAGAGAGTTTAACATATTTTGAAAGGTTATTTTAAATGAACAAAAGTCAATCAATGGGTATGTATGTAATTTTAGCTATTGTTGTACTGGTCTTTATTTCAACAATATTTATGACCGGACCTTCTACAAGCACCACAGAAATCTCATACACTAATTTTCTTCAAAGATTAGAACAAAAAGAATTTTCTAAAATTGAAAAATATGACGATATGATTATCGCAGTGCCAAAAGACCAGCCTGCTCAGCAAAAAGCGGTTAAGGAAGGTGAAAAAGAAAAAAATACGGTTTCCCCTTTCCTATCTCCTGAGAATAAAAATGTTCAGGCTCCGCTTCAACAGTACAGGGTTCAAATATCCGTTCGCGACGAAGATTTAATGAACAAGCTTAACCAATCAGGTGCTGATATTACAGTAAAAAAAGCCCCTGAAACTAACCAGCTTGCAGGAAATATCGGAACTTTTATAATTATCCTGTTTGCAGTAATCTCACTTGGTTTGATGATTAAAGCAATACAAGCCGGCGGCTCTCAAGCTATGTCTTTCGGTAAAAGTAAAGCTAAAATGCTGCTTGATTCTAAAGTTAAAACAACATTTAATGACGTTGCAGGAATTGACGAAGAGAAAAAAGAACTTGAAGAAATCGTTGATTTCCTTAAAAATGGTGAAAAGTATATGAAACTTGGCGCAAAAATTCCAAAAGGTGTTTTATTGGTTGGACCTCCCGGAACAGGTAAAACTCTTATGGCAAAAGCTGTTGCAGGCGAAGCTAGTGTGCCGTTTTTCTCAATTTCAGGTTCTGATTTTGTTGAAATGTTTGTCGGTGTAGGTGCAAGCCGTGTTAGAGATTTATTTGAACAAGCTAAAAAGCATCAGCCTTGTATTATATTTATTGACGAAATTGATGCTGTTGGACGTCAGCGTGGCGCAGGTCTAGGCGGCGGACACGACGAAAGAGAACAAACCCTTAACCAATTACTTGTTGAAATGGACGGGTTTGATGTTAACACAAATATAATCGTTATCGCAGCAACCAACAGACCTGACATTCTTGATAATGCATTATTAAGACCGGGCAGATTTGACAGACAAATCTATATCAACGCTCCTGATGTTAAAGGCAGAGAACAGATTTTAGAAGTTCACGCTAAAAATAAAAAGCTTGATAAAGATGTCGATTTGAAGGTTCTTGCAAAAAGAACTCCAGGGTTTACCGGCGCAGATTTGCAGAACTTATTAAATGAATCTGCACTTCTTGCTGCACGCAACAACGAATCTAAAATATCAATGAACGATATAGACAGATCAATTGACCGTGTAATCGCAGGGGTTGAAAAACGCAGCAAGGTCTTAACCGATGCGGATAAAGAATTAACATCTTACCACGAAGTAGGTCACGCTCTTATTGATAAGTTATTACCTGATGCAAATGAACTGCATAAAGTGTCAATAATTCCGCGCGGAATGGCTCTGGGCTTGACCTGGACTAGACCGAAAGATGAAAATGTTCACGTAAGCAAAGCTAAACTTTTGGCAAAGATTGCCGTATCACTTGGCGGACGCGCCGCTGAAGAAATCGTTTACGGCAAAGATAACGTAAGCACCGGCGCATCTCAAGATCTTATCAATGTAACAGATATAGCACGTAAAATGGTAACAGCTTGGGGTATGTCTGATAAATTAGGCACAATGGCATACGGTAAAAACCAGCAAAACGTATTTATGGGCAGAGATTTCGGGCACCAAAGAGATTACTCTGAACAAGTTGCCTATGAAATCGATCAGGAAATCAAACGTATCGTTGATGAAAGATATGAACTTACTAAACGCCTGTTAAACGAAAACAGAGATATGCTGGAACGTATCTCTAAAGAACTTTTAGACAAAGAAACTATTGATGATAAAGAGTTTGAACAAATTATGGAAACAGTGAAGAGTGAAAGAGCTTAATATTAAAAATTCAAAACTTTTTGCATTATTAATAAACATCAATAATCCGAAGGAAAATTCTGAAATTTCAAATCCTTCGGATTTGATTAAAAGTGCGCAAAATACAGACTGTGATATTATCGCATTGATTTTCAATATAAAATCACAGGCTGAAATCAATAATACAGTATCATTATTAAAAGATATACTGCCCGAAATCTCAAAACCCTTGATGATATACGGCACAGGCGACGATGAATTAGACAAAATACTGCTGCCGGAATTGATTAAAAACTTAGACAGAGAAAATTGTATAATTTCAAGTGCAAATGAAAAAACATACAAAAATATTGTGCCTGAGATAATTAAAGGTGGGCATTACCTGGTTTTAAAAAGCCCGATTGATATAAATTTAGCAAAAGAGTTAAATATTTTATCGGCTGATATGGGGTTAAACCTTGATAAAATTATTATGAACACTGATATTGGCGGGCTCGGATACGGTTATGAATACGGGTTCAGCATATTGGAAAAAGTAAAACTTGAAGGTAAAAATGACGAATATTTAAACCTTCCGATAATTTCAGATGCCGCACTTGAATCTTTAAAAACAAAAGAAGCTAAATCTGATGAGTTTTCAAAAAGCTGGGGAGAGCGCTCTTCTCGCGCACAAATGATAGAACTATCAGCAGCAGCCGGAGTTATAGCAGCAGGAGCCGATATTATAACAATAACTTTCCCTGAAAATATTAAAATATTGAAAGGACTTATTTAACTATGGAAATGACAGGACTTCAAATTTTCAAATATCTTCCGGGTGCAAAAAAAGAAGAACACGCTAACTGTAAAGAATGTGGCTGCCCGACTTGTATGGCTTTTGCTCTAAAACTCGCAAAGCAAAACACGAAAATTGAAAACTGCCCATACGTTAAATCCGAACTAAAAGATTTATATGCCCACAGTATAAAACACCCGCAAAAAACTGTTCAAATAAAAGATTTAAAAATCGGCGGAGAAAATGTTTTATACAGGCACGAAAAAACCTTCATAAACCGTACAGTGCTGGCTGTGTTAGTCGATTGCTGCAGGGCTGATTATCTTCAAAAAATACAACAAATCTGTAATTTTGAAATAAAAGGTGTCAATGAAAATTTAAAAGTCGATCTGATTATTTTGAAAAATTATAATAACCAACCGATTGAGAATTTGACACTCAATTCAATTACCTTTGAAGAATTTGAGAAACTGGAAATTACAAAAATCACTGATTCAGATTTTCATACGGTTAAAGAAAAACTTATCTCAACCCGTCAAAAAGCAATTTTAGAAAAAGATGATAAATATTCTGATCCGGTTTGCGTGTGTATAAATTCAAAAGATACATACACAACAACCGCTCTGGCAAGTTATTATATTTGCAAATATGCCAATATGATTGTATTTGAGCGATTTGATGAAGCTATGTTTTCTACCATTTTAAGGCTGCGCGGGAATATCTTCACAGACCCTCAAAAGCCGCTGCAGGTTGAGTCTAACCTTTATCAATTTAACAATCCGGATAAAAATTCGATAGTATTTTTAACAACAAACTTTGCACTGACATTTTTTGCAGTAACAAACGAGCTGGAAAGCCTTGATACCCCGTCATACCTGATAGTTATTCCTGCTGATGGCATGAGCGTTTTAACAGCCTGGTCTGCTGAAAAATTCACTGCAAATGTAGTATCTAAAACACTTAAAACTCTTCAAATACGAGAAAAATTAAACACCAGAAATATCATTATCCCGGGACTTTTGGCACATATTAAAGATGAACTTCAAGAAGCTGTTCCTGATTTTAACTTTATAGTCGGAACGCATGAAGCATCTGCAATACGTGAATTTGTAAAAAATTTATAATAAATTAAAGCAATTCATGAATAATTATAACAACGGTTTCACCAGGCAGCATATTCAACTGCACCTTTCCGTTTTTAGCCTCAGGCATTGTTGAAATTTTTATAGGCAGAAGATTCTGTTTCTTTGGCTTATATTTAGGAACCTTAACCGAAACTTTTACAGAATTTTCAAAATCCAAATTTCCAATTGTTATAACTTTTTTTATATTATTTGAAAACATATAAGCAAAAACTTTTTGATTATTGGTTTTTAGCGGTGTAAACGTTCCTTCATTCAACACTGATAGAACACTTTTTTTCACGTTATTACCAAGAAGAAAGTCATTTCTTAATTGAACATTATCCCCGCCTGGTTTTCTTGAAAAATTAAATATATCAATTTTGCCTCTATGTGTGAAATACAAATCATCATCAGTGTTTGTAGCATCCGCAAGCTTGTTGCCTCTTTTATACAGATAATCATCACCTGTCTGGAACCCGTCGACAAAATATGAATTAAGCGGCAAAGTTGCACTGAGCCAAATCATCATATCGCTTAATTGCTCACCTTTTAACAATATAGGGCTGACTTCATCATGAGTCGTAAAACTACCGATTACACTTTTTTTGTCTTTAAACTTTTTGGTTTCTCCAAATGTTTGATTGAACTGATTATATAATTCTTTTGAAGTTTTCCAATCTTTTAAATTAAAAAACGAGCCGTAATATCCGTCAAAGCCGGCTTCTAAAAGTTTGTTATACGGAGTAAATACAGCCTGTGGTGAAATAGCATCATGCCAAGCTTCAGACGATTCTGCAAGCCACAAAAATTCAGGATCTTTTTCTCTTGAATAATCTATTAATTCTTTCCAGAAAATTGCGGTTTTAGAATGTGCAACATCAGCCCTTATACCATCAACACCAAGATTCATAACATATTTAACAAAATCTTTATAAAGGCTATAGACATTTGAATCAATTTTACCTTCAGTACCGACAGAAAGAAGCCTTACATCAGTCCAATCAGCAGGAACAACAGGTTCTCCGGACGGAGAAGATACAAACAAATCCGGACGCTGTAAGTACAAATCATAAGACCCGCATGCCGGAACATCCATAATTATACGTATTCCTCGCTTATGCGCTTCATCAATGAATAATTTTGCCTGCTCATCTAATGTCAATTTAGAATTTTTATCTTTTAAATCTTCATTAATCGAATCAAACCCGGCGGCAGAATACAAACTCCCCGCAGTTCCCAATGCCTTTAATTTACCGGTTGGGGTGACAGGTAAAACATGCAAGGTATTTACCCCGAGATTTTTTAATTCATCAAGCCTTTCAACAGCGTTGATAAAGGTTCCGCGCTCTTCTCCCAGATTTTCTTCAATGAAACCGTCGCCATTTAAATCTTTCGCGTTAAAAGATCTTATATTAATCTCCATTATAACAGTATCGTTATTTAAAAATTTAGTCCGTAAATCATTCTGCCAGTTATCTTCTATAGAAAAAGCATTTAAACCTGAACTAAATAAAAATATAGCTGCTAAAAATAAACTTCTTGCTAACTTCATATACCCCCGCCCGTTATTGTTCAACAGGAAGCAATAATTCCTGGTCAATATTTAATCTATCCAAAGTTTTTAAATTATTAGCCTTTATTATACGCTCAGCCCTCTCAGGAGTATAAGATCCGTAATGTTTTTTTATAATACTTTCACCTGTATCGCCATCTTTAACAATATACTTTGCAGCGTTAGATGAATCTACACTTGCAGAAGTTTCAGCAGTCTGCTCTTCCTGCACATTATTAACAGAAGCATCAACAACAGGGGCTGCAGTATCATCTTCACCAGGTACGGAAACTTTATTATTAACTTCTTCCTGGGCATTATCAGCCTGCTGTTCAAGTGTTTGCTCCGGTGTTTTTTTATGAGATGAGAAAATACTTTCAATTCCAAACAAACTTGATTTTTGAGGATTTTGAGCACCATGACGTGCAGCTATAGCATTTAATCCGGCAATTGCAATCACAGTTGTTATCACACCGATTACAAATCCTAAAAGGATATATGCAGTCGGCGAATTTGTATTGAACTGAGTTGTTTTAAAATTCTGCCACAATAAATCAATTTCTTGAGATTTGTTACTAACAGTACTATTTTTTTCTTCAAAAATCTCGTCAGGTCTTACATATTCACCCAAAGAGCCTTCTGCTTCCTGTTCTTTTGCCAAATTTTCTATAACTTCCATTGATTCTCTTGATAAAGTAGATCTTCTTATTGTCGAACTTTTCATAACGTCCTGCCTCGCCCCCATATTGTTTAGTAATAACATACTATCACAAAAACAGCATTGTTCAAGGATTTGTAACAATATTGTTTGAAAAGTTCATGAAAAAAGTGCCGATAACCAAAAGATTAACGACACTTTCATAAAACTTTTTATAAGTAAGAATAATTACTTAACAAGTTCTTTGAATTTTTTACCAGCTGAGAAAGCAGGAACTGTTTTAGCAGCGATTTTCAAAGCTGCACCGGTTTGAGGGTTTCTACCAGTTCTAGCTGCTCTTTTGCGAGCTTCAAAAGTACCAAAGCCAACTAATGTAACTTTTTTGCCTTTAGAAACTGTTTTTTGAATAGTTTCTAAAGTTGCTGATAAGATGTCAGCAGTTGCTTTTTGAGAAACTTTTGCTTTTTTAGACACTTCTTTTACTAATTCTTCTTTGTTCATTACGAACCTCCTTCTTCCTTGAACCTGCGAAGCAGTAACCATTTTCCGCAGTATGTGTGTAATCGACAAATTTATTATAACATTTTTTTTAAGACTGTCAAGGGTTTTCACGATTGTTTTTCTAAAAAATCCCGATTTTAGTAGATATACCCAGATATATAACTAGCAAAACCCTCTAATAATAAGCTTTATGGCTCATTGTTTAACTTTGCAAATTTTATATCCTGATAAAAATATTGTAAAATTTGATACGCATTATAGCCTTCTTTTGCGAGATTATTGGCACCATGCTGAGACATGCCGACACCATGCCCGTTCTTTTTCACATTTTCATCAAATGAAGGAACAGAATGAAGATATGGTGCATACCCGCCCCAAACTGAATTTGAAGTCATTCCGCCCGCTGAAGCTGAATAATATGCAGGGATAATCTTCATATCATAAGTTAAAACAAGCCCGTGAGTTTCATCTACAGCCTTATTTGTAATATTTGTTTCTGATGAAGCTCCGCCGTAAGCCTGATCTTCGGTATTATCTTTTAAGTCATAACCCCACTTTGCCTGCTTGCCTAAATTTGCAAGAGCAAAACTTCTTGCAGCAATTGCTTGAGCCTTCAAAGCTTCATACTCCCAACTTGGAGGCATTTCAGAAGGTACGACCCCTTTAAGGTAATTTTCAAGATCAATATCATTAATAACAGTAAGCTTGTCGTTTACATTTTTTACAATAAGCTTGCCATGATACCATTTACCTTTTGTACTGACATAACCGTCTTTATCCGTCCTTAAAACAATTGAATCTGTTCCCAGAGAATAAAAATGACCGCCACTTTTTACAGCAATTTCATTTTTATAAGGAACAAGCATATAACCTTTCATAGCATCAGAAGTACAAACGGTTTTATTTGTATGAACATCAATCATACGCCCGTTTACATTTGTACCTATTCCGGCTTCGTCGACTTGTGTCAGCAAACCTATCTTTATCGCATAAGTAGGGTTCGCTATAATTAAATTTACAACCAATATTGTTAATGTTATTAAAATCTTTTTCATAAAATCCATTTTATCACTACTCTGTCCTGTAATGTAATAAACCAAACGAATGATTTTTACTGTTTTTGGTAAATTCTTGTATAATTCCAGTAACTTCTGAAAACTTTTTCGACATAATTACGAGTTTCATCATACGGAATTTGCTCAACAAATTCATCAGTATCGTTGTATAAAAGAGTACTTTTCCAGCGCGTAACCGAGCCTATTCCGCCATTATAAGCCGCAATAGCCGAAACATCCTTTCCATTAAGCATTCCTTTTATTGTTGAATAATACAAATTACCAAGGCGGATATTTAACTCCGGATTAAACAGATAACTTGTATTAAACGATATACCGTGCTTCTGTCCGATATCATGAGCCGTTGCAGGCATCAACTGCATAAGTCCGATTGCCCCGACACCGCTTTGCGCCTCCGGATTAAACGAACTCTCTTCTCTTATTACAGCCATCATCAACGCATCATTATTATTATACTGCTTTGAATATTTTTGAACCTGTTTGTAATAATTCTGCGGATATACCAAGCGCCATCTTAAATCAGACTTAACAGGCTTTATCTGCAATTTATCCATCGCATCTCGTGCAATAATCATAGAAGATGCATAATTACCTTTTTGGTATTCAACCCAGCTTGCAATAAAATCATCCTCTGTATATTTTAAAATCATATCGTAATCCTGAACATTCATCAGAGTATATAAAATATCATCTTTTGCAGGATACTTATACGGATATTCTACAGGTTTATAATTCAATTCAGTATTTATAACAGAAGCTTTTACACCCTTCATTATCCAATAAGCGCGATACGCGTAATATGAATCAGGATAATTATTGATAAGCCTTTGATAATAAGTAGATGCAGCCACAGAATTATTATACTGCTGCTCAATCTTTCCGGCCCAGAATAAAACCTGCGGAGCATATTCAGAGCTTGGATACTTAGATAAAAACTCTTTTGAAAGTTCTCTGCATTTAGCGTAATTCTTATTCTTTATACCCGCCAAAAACACCTGCAGCATTGCATATTCGGAATACTTACCACCCGGGAAATTCAAATATAGATCTTTATAACACGCAAATTTATCTTTCGGAGCAACATAAGAACATTTCAAATTCCAGATATAATCCTTCTTTTTACCCTTTGCTACAGATAAAAGCTTTGTTGTGTATTTTAATTTGTCGGCAGGATCAAACAGCCTTAAATAATCATCTACAGCACGGTTATAATCATCAACCTCAACATTATCCGCGTATTTTGCAACCCCAAGTTCTGTTAAACTTTTAGTTTTATTATAATCATGAAGCGCATAAGAATTTGATGCACTCAATGCCCAAATATTTTCAGGCACAGCCTTTGGAATAAACGATGCCGCCTCTTTATACTGCCCTCCAAGGTAATATGCTCTTACAAGCAATACAACATCTTCAGATTTTATATTAAGATTAAATTTTTTCCAGGTATTTGCAACATTAACAGCCAGCCTGCCGTCAGGTACAGTTTCAAGATAATGTCTGAAAGATTTTTCAACCTTTGCAACTTTTGCTCTTGAAAATATTTTATTTGAATACCTGATTTTTGATGCTGCAACTCTTGCTATATAATAATCAGCAGCAATTTTATAATCTTCATCAATTTTTGATTTAGAAACTGACTTAAAATATCTCAAAGCTAAAGATGGATTATCATCAATAACAAGCTGTCCGGCTTGATATTTTGCCTCAGGACTCAATTTATTTTTAGGATAGTTATTAAATAGCTGCTGATATCTTTTCAACTCAGACTGCTTATCACCAAGAGCCCTTGCACAAAGCGCTTGACGGTATATTGCAACAGGTTTTAGGGAAGAAGTATAACTTATGCGCGAAAATAAATAATAAGAATTTGAATAGTTCCCGTTGTTATAATCCCTTAGAGCCTGTTTATATATCTTTACGGTTTTTCCCTGCGGCTGATAGATTTTAGCAAAATAAAATCCCAAAATCAAACAGAATATAAAAACCGCTATTTTTGTAACATTTTTGTCTTTACTATTTAACACGTGCATGATTACCCAGTTTAACAAATTATTTGCAAAAGTAAAAATTTTTATAAAATATTTACATAAACTTTAATCTGAAAGTTTATATTTTATAATAAGGAAAACGGGGGATAAAATATGCCAAATTGGGAAAAAGGATTAATCGCACTTGCAATAAATATAGTACTTGTTATTGTGCTATTCAAAATAATGGATATTGTAGATAAAAAAATCAGAGCAAAAATCCAATCACAGGAAACAGATTCTCCTCTGTTAAGATTTATGCCGATAATAATGAAGCTGTTAAAAGCCATAGTTTTATTTATTGCAGCTACAGGACTTTTGCAAAGTCAGGGATATTCAATTTCTTCAATACTAGCAGGTTTTGGTATCGGCGGTATTGCTGTAGGTATGGCGGCAAAAGATGCCCTTGCAAACATCTTTGGAAGTATTGAAATCTTATCAGACCATGTTTACAAAGTCGGAGACTATGTGAAGGTTGACGGAATAGAGGGTTATGTTGAAGATATAAATATCCGCTCTACAAAAATCAGAGACCTTGATAATTTCTTAATAAGTGTCCCTAATAATATGGCAGCAAATGCCGTAATCACAAATGTTTCTCAAGCTAAGAAAAGATTTATTAACGCAACTTTCGGAATCACTTATTCTACAAACAATGATAATATAAAAATTGCGCAGGAAATTTTAAAAGATGTTGCCGTTTCACATAAAGAAATCCATAAAGAATTTACTGTCGCAATCCATGATCTTGGTGAAAGTTCAATAAATATAAGATTTAGAGGGTATGTAAAATCCGGCTCTTATGATAAATTCTTAAAAGTAAGAGGTGAATTTATCGGAGAAGTTATTGAAAAATACAGAGCCGCAGGAATTGATTTCGCCTTCCCGTCACAATCTGTTTATATAGAAAGCGGTAATATTAAAGTTGAAAATTAAGATTATAGCACTTGGAAAAATTAAAGAAAAATTTTTAAAAGACGGCATAGATGAATTTATGAAAAGACTTACACCTTATGCTGCCGTATCTATATTAGAGCTTAATCCAATTGAAATAAAAGATGGAAACCTTACAAATAAAATCCTGCTTGAAGAAGGTGAAAAAATACTATCCAACATAAAACCGCTTGATTATGTTATAACACTTGAAATAGGCGGAAAGCAGTTTTCAAGTGAGGATTTTGCCGCAAAAATCGAAGAACTTACAAACAGCGGGACTGCTGAAATTGTCTTCATAATAGGTTCATCTTGCGGAATCGGAGAAAACGTTTCTAAACGGGCTGACTTAAAAATGAGTATGTCAAAAATGACTTTTCTGCATCAATTTGCAAGACTGATTTTAGTTGAGCAAATTTATCGCGCATTTAAAATAATTAAAGGCGAAAAATACCACAAATAAACATTTATATCCACCAGTTTTGGATACAAATTTTAATCTTGAAAAACACATTTGAGATGATATAATACCCACAGAAGAGATTATATTAAGAAAGAGAGTTTTATATGGGTAAATATGAATTTAATTTGTCGTTAAAAGAACTTGAAAAAAGAACACATAAAGATTATTTAGTAACTAAAAAATTCCTGAAAGCTGATGCTCCGGAATATTTAAATTTAGCAGAAGGGGATAAGATTGCACTCAGGCACCTTGTTAAAGCAGCAGCTATCTTAGAAAAAATTAATATGCAGATAGACTGCAAACACAACCTTGCTGTTAAAGAATTTTTGGAAGAAGAATCTAAAAAAGGAAACAAGCAGGCTCAGTTAACCAAAATTCTTTTTGATGCACAAAAAGGGGTTAATGCAATCGATACAATGTCAAACCCGATTAGACTTATCAAAGGAATTGAAGAAAAGCCGGGTAAAGGGGTTTACCCTGAAGACTTGTCAAAAGAAGAGTTTCATAATGTCCTTGTCAGAATGCTTAAAGATGGGAAAATTGAAGAAGTAAAAAGTATTCTAAATCAGCGTTCCATTGTAGTAAGAGCGGCTGAAGATTTAACCGGAATTGATTACATTGATTATTTCACTGAAGATTTTGCAAAAATGGCTGACGAATTGGATATTGCCGCAAAAACTTCAACAAATGAAGACTTCAACGAGTATCTGAGATTACAAGCAAAAGCACTGAGAACAGCAGACCCTATGCTTGATGCTTATGCTGATAAAAAATGGGCAACCCTGCAAGATACCCCGCTTGAATTTACAATCACACGCGAAAACTACGAAGATGAAATGACAGGCACAATTGTCGAAAATGAAGAACTTTCACAATTATTAAAAGAACACGAAATTTCTCCGATACCTAAAGATTTTTTAGGCGGTAGAGTCGGAATTATCAATAAAAAAGGTACTGAAGATTTAATGGCAATAAAAAAATTCCTGCCAACTCTTGCCAAAAATATGCCGTATAGTGACGAATACGAACAAACAATCTCTTCAAACGATGATGCACAGCAAACAATGGTTGACGTTGATATGGTAATGGCATCAGGCGATGTCGGGGAATACAGAGGCGGAATTACTTTAGCTGAAAATCTTCCGAATTCGGATAAACTATCACTGACAATAGGCGGCGGCAGACGTAATGTTTATCATAGACAAATTCGATTCATCTCTGATAAGAAAAAATTACAAGAAAGACTTGATGCAATTTTAGATAAATCACAGCATAAATATTATCTTGATGAAGCTGATCACTGGTTCACAATCGGGCATGAAAACGCTCACTCGCTCGGACCAAAAGACAGCAGCGAAAGCTTAGGAAAATACAGAAATATTATTGAAGAAAACAAAGCAGATATGGGAGCTTTGGCATTTGTTGATTTGCTGACAGAACTTGGTATGTACACTCCGGAACAAAGATTACAAATAATTGTCACAACAATTGCTGATAATTTCTTAAAATCAAAACCAACAATGTCGCAAGCTCACAGAGTAAGAACAGTTATGCAAAATAAATATTTTGCACAGCGCGGCGGCTACGAGATTACAAAAGACGGTAAAATCCTTGTAAATATAGATAAAGCCGTTCCGATAGCAAAAGAAATGCTTGCTGAAATTATCCGAATCCAAATCGACGGAGATTTTAATAAAGCCGAAAAATACGTACAGGATAATTTTATCTGGACTGATAATATGGAACTTATCGCTAAAAAACTCCAAAAGGTATCAAAAGCCCTAAACGGAACACTTGAAACCGAATTAGCTGATAAATTATTGAACGGATAAATATCAACAGGCAATTTTCTAATATAAAAATACTTTATATATAATATAGAGGATTTTATAAGGGGAAAATTATGCCGGATATTAATACAAAAATTTCAGCATCATCATTTCAACAATGTGACGGAACAAATTTTTCAACAGTTGGAGTTGATAACAGCGTAAAAGTAGGTAAAGGCAGCCTTGGAACTTATACCGGTATTGGTTTGACGTTTAACGGTAAGCCTTCAAGTGCTGTTGTTGACCTAAAAGGTTCTATGCCATACGGAGATAGCCCTGTATCAGGCGGATTTAGAGTCAGAAATAATTTAAACGAAAACTCGCAAACTGTTCAATTCAGATTACAACCTTGTACAGTAACAGTTCCTGTTGCGGAAAAAACAAATATTTATGCAACCCCTTACGTTGCTACCAAAGTTAACTATAAAACAGGCGATAACAAAACCGATGTAGGAATTTTTGGCGGAGTCAGCCAAAAAATCGGCAATAACACAAGCGTTTTTGTTGAAGGTCAGCTATATGATGTAACTAAAGTAAACGCAGGAACTACAAGCGTTAACGTAGGAGTTTCAATAACTATTTAACTTCCGACTGATAAGCCCATGCAGAATGATTATGGATACTTTCAAAAGCCTCACAATCAACTTCAAAGGATTTTATAACAGAATGTTGACGAAGCTTTACAACGACCTCTCTTAACACATCTTCTACAAATCTCGGGTTTTCCCATGCCTTCTCGGTTACAAACTTTTCATCCTGACGTTTTAACAGAGGGTAAACAGGACAAGATGCACAAGATTCAATAAGTTCAATCAAATCTTCAAGCCAGACATGCTCAGTTTCATCATAAGAAACCTTAACCGATATTATAGCTCTTTGGTTATGCGCACCATACTCAGATATTTCTTTTGAACAAGGACAAAGCGTTGTAACAGGAACCTTTACTCCTAGAATAAACTTATAATCTTCACCATCCATAATCCCTTCAAAAGAGCAATCATAACACATAGGAGCTGATAAATTTGTTACAGGTGACTTTTTATTAACAAAATATTTGAAATTAAATTCCAACTCCCCGCTTTTAGCATGAAGTCTTTTGATAATTTTTTCCACACAGCCTTTTATATCAACACCCAAAAGATTTTTCGTACGCCATTCATCTAACACTTCAACAAAGCGGCTCATGTGAGTACCTTTGTAGTTTCTCGGCAAAGATACACAGACTCTTGCCTGACCATATACCACTTTATCTGATGCATTCTTGCGTTGGATTATAAGCGGAAGTTCAACATGCTTAATCCCGACTTTTTGAATATCAACATTTCTTGTATCTTGAGTATTTTGTACATCTTTCATTTATTTATTCTCCAAAGCGGCTTTTGCCAGCTTCCACAACGCGTCAAACTCATCAAATGAATAATCGGTTAATGGTTTTACCGACAATTCTTCCATCTTTCGAAAACGCATTTCAAACTTTTTGTTAGCTTTTAAAAGAGCCTGCTCTGCATCAATTTTATTCCATCTGGCAAGATTTACTGCCGCAAATAAAATATCACCGAACTCTTCTTCCATATGCGCAGCATCACCTTCGACTTTAGCCTGTTTAAATTCTTCAACTTCAGAATAAAAACATTCATATAAAGATTCCTCATTCGGCCATTCAAAACCGGTTTTAACAGCTTTTTTAGAAATCTTTTGAGCGGAAATAAGTGCCGCCTGTGCTCTTGAAATCCCATCCATTGCAGATTTACGTTCTGTTTTTTCTTCCGCTTTTAATTTATCCCATGCGATTTTAACATCATCAGCAGAATTTATCTGAGCATTTCCGAAAACATGCGGGTGACGGTGGATAAGCTTATCTTTTAGCTCTTTTGCAACATCTTCAATATCAAACACCCCTTCTTCTGAGGCAATTTGCGAATGCAAAAGGACCTGTAAAAGCACATCACCCAATTCTTCTCTTAAATGCGGCATATCATTATCATCAATCGCATCAACCGCTTCATAGGCTTCTTCAACCATATTCGGACGCAGCGAAGAATGTGTCTGCTCTCTATCCCAAGGGCAGCCGTCAGGTTCTCTTAGTTTCCTTATAACTGATATCAGTTCTTCCAAATTCTTATATTTCATATTCATATTTTAACACAAATCATTCAAAAGGTGGATTTATAAAATACATACTATGATAAACTAGGTACGTGAATAGATAAGAAAGAGGTTTAATATGACAGCAGTTGACAAAATTACCCAGTTAAGCCACCGTATCTTCAATACGAGCGTAACAGAAAAAACAGTGGCTAGAAATTCAAATCCTTTTGCAGCATCTAATTTTCAAAAAAACATTCTTAATGTGGATACATTTGAATCAAGCTCTGCAAAAGCAAAATTAAATTTAAGCGATAAAATTTCAGCAAGTTCAAAAAGAATTTATTCTACATTTGTTGGATCAATCAGCGATTTTGGTAACAAATTCCAAGAAGGTATTGAATCAATTATTTCTTTCGGTAACAGAATGAAAGACGGTATCGTTTCAACTTGGAATAAAATCCACGAACTAGGAAACAAAGAAGTATCTTTAGAAGGTGCTAAAAACGTATTAACCAGAGATATTACATCATTTTTCATAAATAGCCATGACAGAGAAATTTCTAAAATGGCAAAAATGGATCCTCATACAGAGGTTAAGCCAATGTTTATAGAAGCATTATCAGCATTAGAAGCTGATGTGGCAATGGTTGCATAGGAGGATTAGATGGATAATAATATGAAAAATAATAAAAACTTTAGCAAAGTTAGCAATATTATCGAATCGCTAACAGTTAACCCTAACCCGGAATCAGTATCTGTTTTGGCTGAAATCGGAACAAATTCATCTATTGATGATGTTAGAGAATTAACTTCCCGCGCTTTGGTTAAAAGAAATGAACACGAATCTTTATCTGTAGTTATTGCAAATAAAGGTAAAGGTATCAACGATATGTCAACTGTTGTTGCAATGAGTACAATTAATGAATTGTTATCATTGGAAAATAAAGAAGAAGCTATGAAAGTGTTGGAAAATACAATTTCTTCAGAAAGTTTTGATGAAGAAGTTAAAGAAAATGCGCGTTCAGTAAAAGCTTTAATGGCACTAAGCTAAGAATATAAATAACAAAATAATTTCATATAAAGAGGTTACTTAACAAAGTAACCTCTTTTCGATTAATAATATAATATCATTTTCCGGACAATAACAACTTAATAAGCTTTGCCAACAACAGAATTATGAGCGGCAAATTCAAAACTATCATCAAGCTTAGATAATTCTATTTTCTCACCATATCGCTTTTCAAGAGCAAGAGAAATCAAATAATCTGCAAAATGCGGATTTTTAGGAAGTAAAGAACCGTGCAGATAAGTTCCAAAAACATTCTTATACCTTGCACCTTCAAAGCCGTCTTTACCGTTATTGCCGTTCCCCACTGAAACAATCCCCAAAGGTTTTGTATCACCTTCCAGGTAAGTAAGTCCGCTGTGATTTTCAAACCCTACCAAAGTATTCGGCTCTAAAAAGTCAGATTTTACGGTAACATTACCGATAAAACGTTTTTTACCGGCAACAGTATAAGCATCCATCAAAGAAATGCCTGAAAGTTTATCCTTGTCATGCGGCTGATAATAATGCCCAAAAAGCTGATATCCACCGCAAATTCCAAGAAATACAGCCCCATCATCACGTTGAGCAATCAATTCAGATTTGTGTGAAAACAGCTCCTGCGCAACTTCTTCCTGCTGCTTATCCTGTCCTCCGCCAATAAAATACAAATCATGCTCTTTTATTGAATCCCCCGGATTAATTTCTTCGAACTCAACATTTATTCCGCGCCACCGGCAGCGTTTTTTCAGTGTGATAATATTACCTATATCCCCGTATAAATTCAAAAGTTTCGGGTACAAATGGGCAATAGATATTGATAAATTTTTCTCTTCCATAAAAATATTATAGCACGACAATATAATTTAGGAATCTGCAGAATAACGATACACTAAAAAAGCCCTGAATAAATCAGGACTTTTTTATCTTTATTATTATAAGACTAATCTCTTTTCTTTAATGTAGGGAAAGCGATTACATCACGAATAGACGGAGAGTTTGTCAACAACATTATAAGTCTGTCGATACCAAGTCCAAGCCCGCCCATCGGAGGTACGCCGTGTTCTAGAGCGCAGATATAATCTTCATCAATAGGCATCGCTTCATCATCACCGGCTGCCTTGGCTTCCATTTGAGCTTCAAATCTTGCTCTTTGATCGATTGGATCGGTTAATTCTGAGAATGCATTGCTGATTTCCCAGCCATTGACACGAGTTTCAAACCTTTCGGTTAATCTAGGGTTATCTCTGTGAACTTTTGCCAGCGGAGATATATCTCTAGGGTAATCATAAATATGAATAGGCTGAATCAATGAACCTTCGATTTTTTCTTCAAAGACTCTTTCTACAACCTGCCCCCAATTGTCACAATCATCAGCATCTATATGAACTGTTTTTGCAATCTTTCTTGCCTCTTCAACTGTTTCAATCTTATTAAAATCAATACCGGTAGCTTCTTCAACAGCGCCCAGCATAGTTTTTCTATCCCAAGGCGGAGTTAAATCAATTTCATTTTCACCATATTGAATTTTTGTTGTACCAAGAACTTCTTGAGCAACAAAAGCTACAAGATTTTCTGTTAATGTCATCATATCATTATAATCAACATAAGCCTGATACAATTCCATCATAGTAAATTCCGGGTTGTGACGGGTATCGATACCTTCGTTTCTAAAACTTCTGTTAATTTCAAAGATCTTTTCGCTAACTCCACCTACCATCAAACGTTTTAGGTAAAGTTCAGGTGCTATACGCAAAAACATATCCATATCTAATGTATTATGGTGAGTCACAAACGGTCTTGCGTTAGCTCCACCTGCTTGCGGGTGAAGCATAGGAGTTTCAACTTCCATAAATCCAAGTTTGATTAAGTATTCTCTAACTTTTTGAATAATCAAACTTCTTTTTTGGAAAGTCTTTTTAACATCTTCATTCACAATCATATCAACATATCTTTGACGATATTTTGTTTCAACATCAGTCAAACCGTGAAATTTTTCAGGAAGAGGAAGAAGTGATTTTGACAGAATTTCTAAAGATTTAGATTTGATTGTCAATTCTCCGCGCGGAGTTCTTCTAACTGAACCATAAAAACCAACGATATCACCAATATCAACTGATTTTAAAGTTTTTAAATCCTCTTCTGATAAATTTTCTTTATGTGAAAAGATTTGAATTTTACCTGAAGCATCAACAAGGTCAATAAACATGCCTGTATTTCTGTTAGCCATTACACGCCCTGCTACACGGTAATCATCTTCGGTTTCTTCACCTGCAGGAAGATCTTTATACTTATCCTGCAAATCCTGAGCCATAATATCTTTATCATATCCGTATGGATAAGGGTTTAAACCTCTTTCTCTCAAGTTATTCATCTTTTGGATTCTTACCTGACGAATTTGAGTTTGTGAAGAGTTTGATTCTTGTGTTTTTTCAATAGTCATACTTTTTCAATCCTTCTTTTTATACTGGTTCGCAATCAGATTGTAGCACAAAAATATCGTTTTTAAAAACGCTAACTATAAATTGACAGAGCGAATTTTTATGCTAAACTAAAATCATTAAACGGGCTTATAGCTCAGTCGGTAGAGCAGTTGACTCTTAATCAATTGGTCGAGGGTTCGAGTCCCTCTGAGCCCATTTTTTATAAGGATTGGTTTTTTAGTTTAAATTAAGAAGGGGTAAATATGGTTTGTACACTAGACAGAAGTAAAGTAAGCGTTATTAGAAAAGCTTTGAAAGTTCTTGGTAAAAAGAACTTTGTATTTATTATGCACAATGGAAGTTTTCCATCTGTTGAAGGTGAAAATACAGGGTTTGGAACAATAAATTCAACCGCAGGTAAAAATTTTATTGACTATGCTGCAGGTTTATTTGATGCAATCCAAATGGGACCTGCCGGCAAAACAAAATCTTCAGATTCTTCACCATACACCGGAACCATTTTTTCAAATAACCCTCTTTTTGTTGATCTAAAAGCTTTAACAACAGATAAATGGCACAAGATATTATCAGTTGAAACTTTCAACAGTATCGTTGAAAATAATCCAAATAAAGGTAAAAACAGAACAAGCTATTCTTATATTACAAAACAGCAGGCTCAAGCATTATCTGAGGCCTATGAAAATTTCATTATATTAAATGATAAAAAATTGAATGCCGAATTTGATGAATATAAAATTGAAAATGATTCATGGCTTGATAAAGATAGTTTATACGAAGCTTTATCTATTGAACACGGCACAGATTTTTGGCCGAACTGGAAAAGTAAAACCGATAAAAACTTATTCAATCCAAAATCTATAGAAGAAAAAATCGAATTTGGAAAACGTATTGCAGAGATTTCTAAAAAATACGCTAAAGCAATTGATGAATACAAATTGATTGAAGAAAATGATAAAATTGCAATATGTATTTCCGGTGGTAAAGATTCCATGCTACTGGCAAAATGTATGGAAGAATTACAAAAACACGGAAACGTTAAATTTGATCTTGTTTACTTATGTATGGATCCTGGTTATAGTACTAAAAATGTAGAAAAAATTAAACAAAACGCTATTTTATTAAATCTTCATCTAGATTTCTTTCATTCTAATATTTTTGATTATGTAAAAAAAATTGATGAATCTCCTTGCTATTTATGTGCTAGAATGAGAAGAGGATTTCTATATAGTGAGGCACAAAAAAGAGGATGCAATAAAATTGCTTTAGGTCATCATTTTGACGATGTAATTGAAACTGTATTAATGAGTATGTTTTATGGAGCAGAATATAAAACAATGATGCCTAAAGTAATAAGCAAAAACTATCATCAAATGGAATTAATTAGACCTCTTTATTTAGTCAAAGAGCAAAGCATTGTTGATTGGTGTAAGTATAATGAATTAGAATTTTTACAATGTGCATGTGATTTTACAAAAAACAACTTATATCAAGACTCTTCTAAAAGAAAAGAGATTAAACTACTCATATCTGACCTTAGAAAAAAATATAAAGACATTGATAAAAATATTTTTCATAGCTTTCATAATGTAAATTTAAATACAATTATTGGTTATCATACGGATTCAATTCAATATCATTTTTTAGATGATTATGATTTAAAAAAACAAAACCACTAATATTTTGAATGCGTTTTCACTTTATTGATTGTTTTGTTTGAAATATCTTTTATTTTTAGATATAATATATATAATTAAATAGTGAGGTTGCAAAATGGAAATTAAGAAAAAGAGTACTATTTTATTTCTTGGAGATTGCATTACAGGAGCAGATCGAGATTTAAATAATCCGAATGATTTAGGACATGGTTATGTTGAAAGAATCAATGATGCAATTAAAAATTATCGTATAAAGGTTGTGAATCGTGGTGTTGATGAAAATAGAACGATTAATTTGTTAGAACAATATGAAGAAAGTGTCCTAGCAATCAAACCCGATGTTGTCACTATATATATTGGTATGAATGATGTTTGGCATCACTATTCTAAAGGAATTGAAACTACCAATGAAGAATTTGAAAATAATTTTAGATCTCTTCTTGAAAAAATTAAAACTGATTTTAACGTTCCTATTATTATTATTGAACCATTCATTATTGATATTACACCAGAACTCACTAAAATGCGTGAAGAATTATGGCAAAAGGTTGATATTATTAGACGTTTAGCAAGAGAATATGCGCAAGAATATATTGCATTAGATGGTTCTTTTGCTAGTGCCTGCATTAAACATCAACCTACATTTTATTCAATTGATGGTGTTCATCCTACTGAAGAAGGTCATAAATTTATTGCTAGACGTTGGTTACGAAATATTATTATTGAAGATTAAAAAATAGTACAAACTAAATGCTTTAGGCAAATAGTTTGTACTATTTTAATTTAATGATTCTTTGTTCTTGTAATAAACCCCCAAGATATAAAAATTCCGATTATATCAAATAATATACTTTGTAATACGATAGTATAACATTGATTATTAGGATTACGGATATAACCTATTAAACTTTCGCCATTGGTATTGGCTAAAATGGCCAAAAAACATATCGTAGCTACAATTGTTGCCAAAAATGATGATATAGCAACGCATAAAGTAGTATACCATTTTAAAGGAGCCTTACCAAGTGTATAACCAAGATAAGCACAAATAGGAGATAGTGCATATAACACACCGATAAAATAATCCGCAAATATTAAAGCAAGAAAAGCTGGAATAAACCCAATAAATGCCCCTATTATTCCTCCTAATAGACTCATTTTCAATCTATTGGATTTCTCTTTTGTTGTTTTCAACTCTTCTTCTGCACAAGATTGGTGAGATAACACATATAGTTTTCTTATTACAACCCATTCCTTTTCTTCCTTTTCTTTATCATCATTACAAAATAGACACCTATTATAATCATCAATATTCTCTTTTTGTAATGCTTTCGTAAGAGTATTCATAAATTCTATAAAAAAGTCTTTTTTATTCTCATTTTCTTTAGGAAAATTAATGAGTGCTTGTAAAAGAAAAGCATTATGTTCTTCATTCATACTAACAACGGATTGTAATTCTTTTCTTATAGTTTTGATATTATCTAAAGTCATAACTTTATTAACTAATATAGATACTTGATAAGTAGGTATCTTTTTATTCGATAACAGATTTAAAGAGAAATGATATCCATTATTTACACCATAAATTGTTTTTTTCTCTATATGATATCCTAAAATATTGGCTAACTCTAATACTTGCTTTTCTTTCATACTTATGTTTTTCTCCTTTATCATAATTTTCGTATATTGTATCATATTATCATTCTTTTTTCTATAATTTTAATAAAAATTGTCAAATGACATCTTGTCATCTGACAGTTTTTATTAATTTGTAATTATTATATCTTCTTTTTTTGATTTTAACTTTTTTGGTTCTACTTGAATTTCTCCTGCTTTTGTTAAAGCTACTTTAGTTAAAACAGGTCCAAACAATTCATATATCAAAGTTGCACAAAGAACAATAGTCACAACTTGCTTAGCAATATTGGGGTTAATAACTGAAAATTTGCTTGAAACCATTTGAGCCATGCCAATAGCCACACCAGCTTGTGGCAACAGCGCAAAACCCAAATATTTTTTTACATTATTATCAGCATGAACAATTTTAGCACCCAAATAAGAACCAAAATACTTACCTATACTTCTTGAAATTAAATATACAATTCCAACAATACCAATTGAAGCAAGTAAGGTTATATCTAATTCTGCACTTGACAAAATAAAAAATAACATAAATAGCGGTGGTGTCCATTTTTCACATCCATCCATTATTCCTAAGGCACTTTGATTCAAATTACAAAAAGCAGCGCCAATCATCATACAAACTAATAATGATGATAAACTAAATGGAAAATTTTCAAATAATTCGCATAATCCTACACCTAGTAAAACCGCAGTAATCATTAAAATTAACCTATTGGCTCTCGATTTAAACCATTTCATTGATAATGCTAAAAGACTACCAATTGCAAAACCAATTAAAAGAGAACAAACTATTTCAGCAAGTGGATATACTAAAATATTCATAACTGTAATTTTATCACCAGTTGCAAATACTTTAGCAATCGCAAAAGAAACAGAAAAAAACATAAGACCAAACGCATCGTCTAAAGCAACCACAGGAAGTAAGGTATCTGTTACAATTCCTTTTGCTTTATATTGTCTTACAACCATTAAGGTTGCAGCAGGAGCCGTAGCAGTAGCAATTGCGCCTAACACAAGAGCTAAGGCAAGATTGCCTTGATTATAATTGCGCAAACAAATAAAAACTAAAACAATCGAAATATCAACTAAAATTAATGCCATAAAACTTTGAGCAAAAGTAATTGTAAAAATACTTTTACCAAGTTTTTTTAAACTTGATATTTTAAATTCACCACCAATTGAAAAAGCAATAAAGCCTAAAGCAATCGTTACTATGATTGATAAATTCTTAACAGTATCTTCATTTAACAATTTCAAACAGTATGGTCCAATGATTAATCCTATTACAAGATAACCCGTAACATTAGGTAAATGTAATAATTTAACAATTCTAGTAGAAATCAATCCTGCCACAAGGGCAATTGCAATACTTAAAATAATGGTCATATTATTCAATACCTTCTAAAAAATCTATAGGTAGTGAATACATAAAGCCCTTATCTTTGATACCGCCAGTGGCTTCATTTATAAGACTAGCTAATTTTTTTACTTCATCATCATGTTTTACAACAACAAATACCATAGGTCTTGGTGAATGATCGTATTCAATAACTTTACTAATACCACCAAACATTGGTACAGGTTCTATGTTATTGGTTAAAAGCGCCTTTTTAATACTAAGAGTCGGCATAACACTGCCATGAAAATGATTATCAGACAATTTTTTTAATATTTTAGGCATATATTCACCATCAACTAATACTGTTACAAATAATTTCATTTTATTCCTTCTTTCTCATCGATACTATTATATCACTTTTATAAAATAATGCAACATTTATATAAGAGAAAAGGTTTTATTTTTTATAAAAAAAAGAGCTTCAAATATTTTCCCCCCCAAGCAAATATCAGAAGCATTTATATTATACATAATTGTTAAGTCGAATTTTGTTAATTTTTAGTATTAAATTCAAAATATTTTTATTTTTTTAAAAATGCCTATTTCTAGGCATTAAAAACTATTTTTTGGTAGCTGCATTATATGCTCTTTTAGCAACTTGATAATAATCTTTAGCATCAACTAATGTTGCTTTAGATTGAATTTGATCAAATTTCCAAGTCTTACTATTTTCATCTAATACTATTTTAGTTTCATCAAAATTCATTTTGCTACCAACTAGTGTATTGGCAAGTTCTTCCATATTCTTTTTCCAACCAAGTCCAACACTACCTGCTGGCCAATAATTAGTAGCAGATTTTGTAAAACCAGTTGTTTTGCCATAATAATCAAATGTTACATCTTTAAATTGGGCATCACTTACTTTTGCCTTTCCATCTAAAACATTCGTTGCATACCATTTTGCATTGTCTTCACTGGTATTGATCCAAGTTTTTAAATTGGTAATGCCTTCTGCACTATATACGGGTGCATTATCACTATCAACGCTACCTGTAAAATTTTTATCACCAATTACTAAATATTTTGCCAATGTTAGTTCACCATGAGAACCCGTAGCTTTAAAATATAGATTTTCATCAATACTATCGCTAACTTGTGCCCAGTTTTCAGGAAGATATACTTCTTCAAAAGATAAACTAGTCACCTTCTCATCCTTTACTTTTATGCTAGCAACTCCTACATAATCTTTGTGAACAATTCCATAGCCAGTTCCACTAGTTTCAACCTTTTTCTTGCAACTAGTAAAAACTCCAAGGCTGATAAGTAAACAAACAACGAATAATAAATTTCTAATTTTTTTCATATTAACCTCCTTAAATTATTTATATTATTTGTTATTTTTAAAAATTTAATACCTTTAATTATAAAAACTATTTTAAAACAAATTTCATATATACAGGATTATGATCGCTATACTCAAAATTTGTATCTACATTCTCAACCATAATCACATCAACATTTTTAGAAACAATAAACCCATCTAACACAACAGTATAGTTAACATTCTTTTCATAAGGCATATCAGTACTTCTACATGTAGGAATATTATTGTTTGTTGCAAAACTAAAATTTTCATTCAAATCATCATTATTTAACGCATACACCCATTCTGGTTTTTCTTGTTTAGTTTCAAATACATACATACTATTAGCAATATCATGATTAAAATCTCCACCACAAACAACATAATTACCTTTTTGATATTCAACTTCTAAAAAAGAATTCAGTTGTTGTAATTGTTTTTTTCGATAAACACCACCTTTATCATATGCTGATAAATGAACATTCACAATTACTAAATAGTTATCATGATTAGTCTTCAAATAACTTGCACTAAAGCAACGATCTAAATCGAAGAACTTACTAGGAAAAGCATCAGTTATCTCTAAAGACTTTCGAATGACTTTATCAATTTTATATTTTGAAAAAGTTGCAATACCACTATTTACTACTCCATGTGGGTCTAAAATAGGATAAAATAAATAAGCAGAATGAAAATTAGATACATGTACACTAGCCATTTTAGCTAATGATTCCTGAAGCATTTTAAATTGATTTACTTGAAAGCTTCTTGTAGAATTAGTGTCAACTTCTTGAAAAAAAGCAAAATCAGGATTGAAAGCGGTAATTTCTTCAATAGCACCTCTTGTATTAGTCAATACAATCTCTTTTGATGTAGCCTTAGATAGTTTTCCTTTCACTTTCTCACCGCTTAACATTTTACCTTGATCCATAAAAAAGGAAAAATCATGATTATACGCTCCAAAGCCAATGTTATAAGTAGTAATGGCATATTCCTTACCTACCACTAATGTTTCTTGTGTATTATTATAGATTTCATCTGTATATATTTTATTGTCTTCAATTCGATAATATTGACAAGATATATATATTACATACGATAATACAAGCAGAACAAATACACCTAAAATACCAAAGCACGAAATCATTATCCGTTTTTTCATGTTATTTAAATATGATTTCCTCAAATCCATCTTCTATTAATTTATCTTTTTGAAATTTAAAATTCTTACTTTTATAAACAACTAAGGTTATTGTATTTTGTTCTTCTCTTAACATTGAGGCTTCTTGAAAAACTTTTGTAAGTTCCTCTTTTGAAATATTTTTATCAATCACAAAAGCGACCTTTTTCTTGGCATTAGACAAAAAAGTAGGGTTTTTTTCTTTTAAAATTGTAATGATTCGTTCAAAACCAATGGAAAATCCACAAGCAGGAACACTTATACCAGCATATTTTTCAATCATACTATCGTATCTACCACCACCTGCTACACTACTTGAAAATTCCATCATTTCTATTTCAAAAATTGGGCCTGTATAATATGACATCCCCCTAACAAGAGTAGGATCAAATAAAATTTCAAAGTTATGATTAGAAGCACTTTGTACGGTATCGATGATTTGATCTAAATTATTGATAACATTCTCATCAACACAATTTATTCCTATTTTAGAAAAATAATTTTTTGTACTAGATCCTAATAGTTTTTCATCAAACAATTCCATATAGGTATAAACAGCATTTTTATTATAACCCGCATTAATCAATTCTTCTAAAACACCATCTTTACCAATTTTATCAATCTTATCTAAAATAATAAAAATTTTATCGCTATCTTCACTAGGAAACTGACAATAATCTGCCATCATCTTTAAAATTCTTCGATCATTCATACGCACTTTAAAATGACGAAAACCAATCTTAGTAAGTAAAGTTGTGGTTGCTAAAACCAATTCTATTTCCGCAATATTTGTTTTTTCACCTAAGATATCAATATCACATTGAATAAATTGACGAAACCTTCCCTTTTGGGGTCTTTCGGCTCGCCATACATTACCAATCTGTAAAGCCTTAAATGGTGAGGGAAGTTTTGCCATATTATTGGCATAATATCTAGATAAAGGAACCGTTAAATCATACCTCAATCCCATATCAACTAAATCATTTTCATCTTTTGCATTACTATAATCTAGTTTATCTCCTCTTTTTAAAACTTTAAAAATTAGTTTTTCATTTTCTCCCCCCTGTTTAGAGCACAAATTTTCAATATGTTCTAAACAAGGTGTTTCAATAATATGAAATCCAAATTTGGTATACGTATCCTTAATTTCTTTTATCACATATTCTCTTAATAGCATTTCATTTGGTAAAAAATCGTTCATCCCTTTGACTGGAATTTTAACAAAACCCATTTTATAACCTCCTTATGATATGTATTTATCTTATTTCATTTATTCTAAAATATTAGTTGTTATATAATCTACCCCATATTCGACCATTTTATCAAAGATTTCTTCAGTATCAACAGTCCAAGCATTGACTTCTAAACCTTTTGCATGAAATCTATCTACTAATTCCTTTGTAATCAAATCATATCTTAAATCAATATTTAAATTTTCTTTTAAACATTGTTCAATTATTTTTTCACTATATAAAAAACCTAATAAAAACTGAGTATGATATTCTGGATATTTTTCTTTTAAGTAAAGAATTGTACTCATTGTATAACAAATAATCATACTTTTGTCAAACATATCTTCTTCTAATAGCAATTCCATCAACTTGTCAACTGCTTCATTGTCAAATCCCCATTTCAATTCAATAACTGGATATTTATTATAATGTTTGCATATTCGTAAGTATTCTAGTGGCGTTGCGATATGATAATTATATGTATGATAAGTTCCTTTAGCAATCAATTCAACCCTCATTGCCTCTTTAAAATTCATATTGCGTATAAGATTATCACTATTTGCTAATCTTTTTAAATCATCATCATGAAATAAAACCATTGATCGATCCTTTAATAAAGTAATATCTGTTTCAATACCAAAATAACTTCTATTTGCAGCAGCTAAAAAAGCTTCTTTCGTATTTTCTAATTCATATTTAGAATAGCCACGATGAGCAATCATTTTCATTATTATCCTATCCTTTCAACCTTAGAAATTAATTATACCATAAGATGGTAAAAAATGCAAATATTTTTTTCTTATTATGATATTTTGTGTTATAATAAATAAGAGGTGATTGATATGATTTTTGAGCAAATAAAAAAAACACCTAAAATTTTTTTCTTTTACTTATATATTGTATTACAATTTATATTTTATATTTTGCTTTATACAACAAATCTTTTTGTCTATCATTTAGGATG
>OHPB01000411.1_pt1 | contig 31214 bp, 35 predicted proteins | sample 1577621 | NCBI WGS metagenome assembly OHPB01 (sample SAMEA3879577, study PRJEB24766) | human gut metagenome | biome: human-associated habitat; feature: feces | place: USA | collected 1985/1987 | reverse complement strand
AATGTTGGTAAAGGTTTCGCCACCGCGGAAAATTTCCGTCAGCGCCATTTCCCTGCCGGTGGTTAAATCAATATTAACGCCTTTGTAAACGGTGTTTGCTCCGTTTTCTGCTTTCAGCAAAATGCCGACAACCGTAGGCCTGTTTAAAGTTACGGTGTAGGAAAGACGGCAGCTGCCAAGCTGTTTTGCCAGATTGTCGGCAGCATTGTTAAGCACGCGGTTGGCGCTTTTTTGCAGGCTGATATTATCAATTCCGTCGGTTTCCGGTATTACGCCCGATACGCTGCCAGTTACCACGCGGCTGTAAACGGTTGCAGTCTGCTGGGCAAAACATACGGATGCCATCATCATTAAAGCTAAAAACAGTCCGGTAATCTTCATCTTTCCACACCCTCCATATTACATATTTTTAATAAATTCTACGGCTTTTTCCATGCGCTCCAAAGTTTTTTCGCGGCCCAAAAGCACCATTACGTCAAACAGGCCGGGGCTTACGGTACGCCCGGTAAGCGCAAGGCGCGTGGGGTGAATTGCCTTGCCAAGGGAAAGGCCGTGTTCTTCCGCAATTTTATTGTACAGTGCTTCGGTAGTTTCAAGGTTAAATTCCGGCAGCGCTTTAATGCCTTCAATGCAGGCTTCCAAAAGTTCTGCGGCTTCCGGTTTAAAATGTTTGGCTACGCCTTTTTCGTCATAGCTTTCCACATCTTTAAAGAAATATTCGGCAGCGTCAACAACTTCCTGCAAGGTTTTTACGCGCACGCGCACAACATCAACCAGTTTTGCAAAATATTCTTTATTGTTGTCAAGCCATTCCTGCGTTACAAGGCCGGATTTTACAAAAAACGGTTCTGCTTCGGGCAGAATTTCTTCCAGCGGCAGGCTGGAAAGATACTGGCCGTTCATCCAGGTTAATTTTTTAACGTCGTAAACAGCGGCTTTTTTGCTCATCTGTTCCAGCTCAAACAGTTTAACGGTTTCTTCAAGGCTGAAAATTTCGCGTTCATCGCCGGGGCCCCAGCCAAGCAGGGTAAGATAGTTAACAATGGCTTTGTTTAAATAGCCCTGGCTGCGGAATTCTTCAACGCTGGTTGCACCGTGGCGTTTGCTGAGTTTGCTGCGGTCCGGCGCAAGTATCATCGGCATATGGCCGAATTTAGGAGGCTCAAAGCCGCAGGCTTCGTACATCAGAATCTGCTTTGGAGTGTTGGAAAGGTGTTCTTCCGCACGCAGAACGTGGCTGATACGCATCATATGGTCATCAACAACAACGGCAAAGTTGTAGGTAGGCATGCCGTTGCTTTTTACAATTACAAAATCGTCAAACTGGGTTAAATCAAAAGTAACGTCGCCGTGAATAAGGTCATGCACGGTTAAAGTGCCTTCTGTCGGAATTTTAAGGCGAACGGAATAAGGTTCACCGGCAGCAACGCGGCGTTTGGCTTCTTCCACGGGAATATCGCGGCAGGTGCGCGCATAGCGGAACGGCTGTTTTAAAGCGCGCTGTTTTTCGCGCTGCGCTTCAAGGTCTGCCGGGGTGCAGAAGCAATAGTATGCCTTGCCTTCGTCCAAAAGGCGCTGGGCAACCTCCTTATACAGCGGCAGGCGCTCGCTCTGGAAGTACGGGCCAACCTCGCCGCCAACCTCCGGGCCTTCATCCCAGTTTAAGCCGAGCCATTTAAGGCTGGTTAAAATCTGGCTTACGCTGTCTTCCTTCAAGCGTTCGGTATCGGTATCTTCAATGCGCAGTACCAGCTTACCGCCGTTTTTGCGGGCAAACAGCCAGTTAAAAAGGGCCGTTCTTGCTCCGCCGATATGTAAATAGCCAGTAGGGCTTGGTGCAAAACGCACGCGAATTTCGTTCATTTCATCGTCTCCTCAATCAAAAAATAAAACTCTATAACATTATAATTATACAACTTATCGCTGTATAAAGCAATTTATACAGCTTACAAAGGTTAAAACAAACAATTAAAGCCGGTACGGAATCCGGCTTTAATTTACGCAGATTACTTAACAACAACCGGCACAAACAGGGCTTCAATGCCGGTAATATCATACGGGCTGAAACGCACAAACAGTTTGGAAGGCTTACCATTAATTACAAAGCAAGAATAGGTAAACTTGCCCTCCCACCTGCCGGCGTCCGTTTCCACGCTTACAAGGTCGGAATCTATAAACTCCTGGTAAATATCGGCGCAGTCGTCGGCTTCTTCCGCCTCATAGCTGAAGGTTCCGTCCGGCTCGATAATGGAAATATTGCAGCCTTCGCGCCCGAAGATAGGCTTTTTAAGGAATTTGCGCCCGGCAAAATCCTTAGCGTCCATCGAAGTTTCCGCAATATTCGTGCGCACAATCTGCTTTGCGGCGTCATCAAAATAACCGGTGCTTCCGGCAAGGTAATGCGCTATCGCCATCATGGCCTTGTTCTGCATTAAAATAGCCTTAACCGGGTTTACCAGAATAACTTTATGCATATTTGCCAAATCCATCAGTTTTAAGCCGACAGGGTAACCGTCGTCCGATTCGTCATCCATTAAAAGTTCCAGCGGATGCAGACGGTACAAAACATCAATTTTATATTCGCCGCTGCCGTCGTTATGGTAAACGCCATCGTCCTTTACAATCAAATCAATCAGCCTTGCCGCACGCACATTAACAAACTCGTACTCGTCAAAATGCGCTTTAATGTAATCTTCCAGAGCATTTTTCAGATACATCATATTGGCCCAGTCTTCGGCGTAAGCATCATTGGCCGCCAGCGTAATATTTACGCCGCTGAAGTTTATTTTACCCTTCAGCGTTGTTTTTAAAAGCTCCGTAAAAGGCTCGATAAGTTCAGCATCAAACCCATCATCTTCGCTGCCTGCAAAATATTTCTGCGCCACGGCATTGCCGTAAAACGCTTCCGGCATGGCGCAGGGCGTATCGGCGTTAATTTCCACAACCTTATAAATGCCGTTTTTGTCCTTTACAAAATCAAGGCGCGCTATATTTGTTACATATTTGCTGTCGTCGTCCAAAATAAACGGCGTCAGCTTCGGCGTCATGTTAATAATGTCTATCGGCATTACATTGCCTTTGCTGCGCACGTCTTCAGCAAGCTTTGCCATTACGGCGCACACCTCGCGCGCAATGTACTGTATTTTTTCTTTTTCGCTTTTGCTGATATAAAGCGGGCTTAAAACCGGATACCTTGTTTCGTAATCCGGCGCATCAATGTAAGGAATTATTTTTTCGTCCAAAAGGTCAATCCAGGATGATTTTTTAAGCATGGCCTGCCTCCTTACGATACCGCACTGCTGCGTGCCGCGCCGCTGCTGATACCTGTTTTGCCGGTTGAAGGGCTTGTTACCTTACTGGTTGTAGTGCCGCTTTTGGTTCCCTCTGCCCCGCTCACTTTGGAATTGCCTGCGGTATTGGCATCGGTACCGGCAGTATTGCCGGGTACAGGCGTGCCCTGCCTTACGTTAGTGGTAGTGCCGCCAAACATCGGCCAGTGCCAGAACATCCACCACGGATAAACCATAGAAGTGTTGGCAGAACCGTTTTCTTCCTGTTCTTCGTTTTCATTGCTGCCGCACCCTGCGGTGGAAGCAAGCATTGAAAGCACTATTGCGCCTGCTATAATTTTATTGCGTTTTTCTTTAGTAAGCATTTCCTATCACCTATTTACGTTTCTGCCTTCTGTTGCTGCCGGTTTTCGGCGCTTTGCGCTTATCGGCAACGGCGCTCCTGCCTCTTTTCGGTGCAGCCGGCTTTTTCTTTTTCGGCGCAGCGGTCTGCTCGCGGCGGGCTATAACTTTGCCTTCCAAATTCTGTTTTTCCATACGCACGTTCAGTTTGCTTTCTATGTTGCGCAGCCATTTAACTTCATCCGCCGTGTACAAAGTTATGGCAACGCCCTCGTTACCTGCTCTGCCGGTACGGCCAATACGGTGCACATACCAGTCAACATCATGCGGAATGTCATAGTTAATTACATGCGTTACCCCTTCAATATCAAGCCCGCGGGCTGCAATATCGCTGGCAACAAGTATTTGCAGCTTCGCGTCGCGGAACTTTTTCATAACCGTTTTGCGTTTGGCCTGCGAAAGTTCACCGGTTAAAACATCAACATTGTAACCCATACCGCCGAGCACATCACCCAAAGCGTTGGCGCGTTCCTTGCTCATGCAGAAAATTATCATAAGATACGGGTTTAAACGGTCTATTAACGAAGCCACCGCACGGTCGCGGTATTCATCCGTTGTTTTAATGCAGATTTGCTTAATTGTGTCCACGGTTGCTTCATTGGGGTTAATATCAATAAGCACCGGGTTGGTGGTAATGCGGCGTCCAAGCTTCTGCACTTCTTCCGACAATGTTGCGCTGCAAAGCATTACCTGGCGGCCGGAAGCCGTCATGCCCAAAAGTTCTGCCGCGTCATCAACAAAGCCCTGTTTAAGCATTTCATCAACTTCGTCCAGCACAAAATAACCTACACCGCCAAGGCTTACATTGCCCTTGCGGATATGGTCCAAAAGCCTGCCCGGCGTGCCGATAAGTACATGGCAGGTATTTTCGAGTTTATGTTTTTGCAGTTCAAAATCGCGCCCGCCGGTAACGGCAAGCACTTTAACCGCACTTTCCTTGCCTGTTAAACGCTTAAACTCCGCGGCAATCTGCTGGGCAAGTTCGCGCGTCGGCGTTACAATCAACGCCTGCGCATAATTTTTGGTAACGTCAATACGCTGTGCAAGCGGCACCAGAAAGGCAAGTGTTTTGCCGGTGCCCGTCTGCGCACGGGCAATAACGTCACGCCCTGCGTAAAGGGCAGGTATTGCCTGCGCCTGTACCGGCATCGGTTTGGTAATGCCCATATTTTTCAAGGCTTCTATAATTTGCTCCGGCACTTTCATATCTTTAAAACTTGGTAACATATAATCCCTCTTTTCTGTCAAAATTCTATTTAAAAAGCGTCCCAAAAGGGGCGCCCGGCTTCTACCTGCTTATTATATCATACTCCGGCAATATTTTTTGCGAAAAAATTTTAACATTATATTTGAATATCCGCAGCGAAAATGTTATTCTAATAGTAGAAAAACTTTAACTGATAATAGTGAGGTGGCAGTTATGCAGAATAAACGTACCTGGCTTTACCTGATATTAATGCTGATACTTTTTACACTGATTTGCGCCCAGCAGCAGCAAATTAACGACCTGCGCGACGATTTAAGCACTTTGCAGGAACAAACCGTACAAATAGAAAAACAGCTTAACGAGCACATTACCCCGCCGTTTCCGGCAGAAACCGCTGACGGCGCAGTGATTGTGGAAAGAAATATTAACAAATAAAATATTTACAAAAAAACAGAGGGCAAAATTTGCTCTCTGTTTTTTCTCTGCTATAAATTTATAAATGATAAAAATCAGGCGAAAAATTTATACTGATGCGGCTCTGCAAAAAGCTGCGGCTCCTACAATTCCGGTCAGGCTGCGCAGCTGACCTCTCGCACACAAATATTTTAATTTTAGCCGCCGCAGTTTTTGCTATCACCTTACAGCATAAACCATTCGCCCACGTAACAATATTTTTATCCCCATGTGCAATTTTTCAAAAGTTCAGCAATTTTGCTTGTTTCGGGTAATTCTTCAATTTTACTGCCTTCCGGCATAATTTTATTTATTTCATCTACCAGGTCAAACATTCTGCTGCCCATAGGTGCACGCGGCGTAATCTTTTTAAAATCAGTATCATAAAATTCATCAACAATAAAAAATCTGGTATTCTGTTTATCAAAAGTATAAGGCGCTTCTTCTATAGCATTTTTTATTCTACTTTTTATTTTTTCATCTAAAGAACCCTTTATTGATTTAAAATCGCAAATATTATTTTTATCAACTACACAAGCATCAAAAATACCAGATATTTTACCAATAGCCCTAACAGATTTTTCTTTATATAATCCAATATACGTATGAGAGGAATATCCACGTTCTTGACCATGATAATATACTCCATATTTTTTATTCTGTGTAAAAGTTCCGCTTGATAACACCAAGCGCATACGTTTCCAATCATCCGGGATTAAATTACTATCATAACAGTATCTCTCATAATCATCAATAATATTTTGCATATCAATATCACGTTCATCCACAACATTTTTTATTTTCTCAATTAACTTTTTAAATGTCATATGTATATGACGAATATTATCATTTTTACTTTCACAAATATCTTTTATTTGATTTATCTTATCATTCGATAATTCTTTTGGATCAAGTGTAAAAAGGAACTTATGTTTAAAATTTTTTAAACTCTCTAAATGATTTTTTATCTGATTCATACTAAAATTATTATGCAATTTTGTTTCAATAACTATTTTAAAACTTTCCTGCATGATTGATGCATCTGGCACACTGTTTTCAGCCTTTTCCTGCAACGTAAGTTTTAGTTCCAAATTTACTTCTGAATCTTCAATGACATTATAAAGAAACTCATAAAACGATTTAGGCGAATTTAAATACAAGCGCGATAACAACAGCATTGCATTTGCAGTATCAACATTTTCTTTTGAATGATAACGCTGAAAATAATGTGTTTCCATTATTCTCCACCCCTTAATTGTATTTATATAATAATTCTATTATTTCCATTAAATCTTGTCAAACAATTAAAATTTGCTTTATAAAAAAATCAAGTATATAATAGTTTAAATTCAACTATCAGTTAAGGAGGCTGACATTATGATAAAAGAAATAATATGTGTAGACATAGGTAAAACCATTTATGTGGTCAGCACTGATAAAGACGAATATTATTATATTAATACCAAGCAAAGAAAAATTGTTAAAGGCTGCCTTGCTGAACTTACAAAAGTTGGTTACTGGTTAGAAAACGAAGATATTAAATAACCCCTGCTATAAACAAATCCCCGATACTTAAAGTACCGGGGATTTTTGTTTTTTAGTGTAAATTTAAGTTTAGTTTGCCGCTGCGGGTTTGTTGTTTTTGCGCTCACGCATTTTAATCCACATCGGGCCTGCAAGGCAAATGGAAGTATAACCGCCGCTTGCAAAGCCAACCAGCATTGCAAACATAAAGTTATGAATGGTTGCGCCGCCATAAAGGAAAATTACCAATACGGCAAACAGCGCGGTGGATTCGGTATAAACTGTACGGGTCATGCACTGCCAGATACTGGTTTCAACCAGTTCCTCCAGCCCTTCGCTGCGGCGGTGCAGTTTAAGGTTTTCACGGATACGGTCGAAAATAACAACCGTGCCGTTGATGGAAAAACCTACAACCGTTAAAAGTGCTGCAACAAATGAAGAATCAAGCTCCATCTGGAAGAAGGAGAAGTAACTGATGGTTACAAAAACGTCGATAACAAGTGCCGCTACCGCCGCTACCGCAAAGTTAAATTCAAAGCGGTAAGTAATGTACACAATCATCAAAAGCCACGAAAGCACTACCGCCATAGCAGCCTGCTCAATCAGTTCTTCACCGATTGTAGCGCCGATATTTTCCATACGGTTAATCTGATAGTTGCCTAAAGCTCCCTGCATATCGCTTACTGCGGCGCGAAGCTGGTCATCTTCTACAAGGCCGGTACGGATAAGCACGCTTTTGGATTTTTCGTTGTTGGTGCTGTTTTCAAGCTGGATGATGCTGTTGCCCATGCCATGCTGGCTAAGCACATCGCGCACCTGCGAAACGGTAACTTCGTTTTCAAAAGTAAGGTCAACAATACTGCCGCCGGTAAAATCAATGCCCATATTAAAGCCGCGCGTAAAAATGGAAATTACGCCGATAAACAATACCAGCAGGGTTAACCCCATAAAGTATTTAAAATGCTTAACAATAGGAAATCTCATTATTTAGCCGCCTCCTTTTTGGGATATTTAACTCCGTAAAGGAAGCCGTTTTTTGTAAGATTGCTGGCAAGCAAAAAGTTCATTAAGAATTTGGTTACCGTAATGACGGTAAACATACTCAGCACAACGCCAAGGCCCAGCGTTACGGCAAAGCCTCTGATTGGGCCGGTGCCGAGGTAGAACAAAATTACAGCCGCAATAAGGGTAGTAATGTTGGAGTCGAAAATTGTTACAAACGCACGGGAGAAGCCTTTATCCATTGCGGAGCGCAGGGTTTTGCCTGCTGCCACTTCTTCTTTAAAATGCTCAAAAATAAGCACGTTGGCGTCAATCGCCATGGCAATGGAAAGAATAATGCCCGCTATGCCAGGCAAGGTAAGCGTAGCATCAAGGTAACGCATAATTAAAAGCAGAAGCATTACATACAAAAGCAGTGCAATATCCGCTACAACGCCCGGGATTCTGTAAAAGAGCAGCATAAAGGCAAAAATGCCGATAATGGCAATGGAGAATGCCACAACGCTCTTTTCTTTGGAGTCCTGGCCTAAAGTCGGGCCAACTGTACGGTTTTCCATAACTTCAATTTTAACAGGCAAAGAACCGCTGCGCAGCAAAATTGCCAGATGTTCGGCTTCTTCCATGTTGCGCGAGCCGGAAATCTGCGCTTTGCCGCCTGTGATTGCTTCCTGTACAACAGGGCTTGTCAGCACTTCGCCGTCAAGCAGAATGGAAATCGGGCGGCCGATATTGCGTGCAGTCAAATCGGCAAATTTAGCGCCGCCTTCATCGGTAAACTCCAGCCCTACAACGGCCTGGCTGCCGCTGCCCGTCATCTGGGCACGCGCGTCACGCAAATCCTTGCCGGTTAAAACGGTGGTGCCGTTAATGTCTTTAAACTCCAGCATAGCCGTACGGCCAAGCATGTTAATGGCCTGGTCCGGGTCTTTAATGCCGGGCAGCTCCACAATAATGCGGTCTTTGCCCTGACGCTGGATAACCGGCTCCGTTAAACCGAGTTCGTTAACACGTCTTTCAATAATTTTTACAGTTCTGTTCAAAGCATCGTCGTCAATCTTCGCTTCCGGTGTTTCTACCGCCTGCAGCACAACATGCGTGCCGCCCTGAAGGTCGAGGCCCTGCTTGATGGAATTAGCCAGCGGATTAATATACATAATAAAACCGCCGATAATGGCCAATGAGATGATCAGAAATTTCCCTAATTCATTCCATCTCAAAATTATTGCCCCCTTTATTTTTTATAAAAATTACCTGCATTTTGCTGCCTGCGATTCGGTGATAATATAATCCATTAATACATCATGCTCATCGCAGATTATTTTACCGCGCAGCAAAATATCGTAAGTAATACCTGTTTTAACCGCATTTGCGCACTGCGGCAGAAAACGGTCGTAATAACCGGCGCCCATGCCCATGCGCCCGCCTTTTAAATCAAAGCCAAGGCCCGGTACAAGCACAAGGCCGATGCCCGAAGGATTAACGGCCTGCGGTTCGCCCTGCGGAATACGGATGCCGTACGCGCCTTCTTTAATGCAGTTTAAACTGTCTAATTTTACGGCCTGCATGGAATGAGGGCCCGTTACAACAGGAACGCACACCGTTTTGCCGTCAGTAAGCGCCTGTGAAATAACGCCGTCGATATTCACTTCATTGCCGAAGGCAAGATAGGCAAATACAGTTCCGGCATCGCGGTATGCCGCAGTACCCAGAATTTTACGGCAGATACTGCTGCTTTTTGCGGCCACTTCTTCCTTAGAAAGCCGATTGCGCAAAGATTTAAGTTCTTTGCGCAATTGATTTTTATCCATTATTACTTTTCAGCCAGCTCCTGTTTGGCAGGGTCCTGATAAGCACTGATTGCCGTGCGCAGGAATTCAACTTCCACGTTTTCGCAAACTTTAAGAACTACTTTCTTTTCGCTAAGGCGGGTAATGGTGCCATACATACCGCCGACAGTGACTACTTTATCCCCTTTCTTCAAAGATTCAAGCATCCGCTGTCTTTTCTTTTCTTCTTTTTTATGCGGGCGGTCTATCATCCACCAGAAGATAAATGCCAGAATTAAAAAAGGCCAAACACCGCTTAAGAAAGATAAAATAGCGTCCATTCGCTTACCTCCTCGTTTTGCTACTATAATCCTTATTTTAATTTATTTATGTAAAAATAGCAAGTTCTACTTTTCAGCCGTGGTAATTTGCAAGGTACGCTTCGCGGAATTCCGGGAAACGGTCCTCGGCAATAGCCTGCCTGATTTGCCTTGCGAGGTCAAGCAGGAAATATAAATTATGAATGGTTAACAGACGCAGCGCAAAAAGTTCTTCCGCCTTAAACAGATGCCTGATATAGGCGCGCGAAAAGTTCCGGCAGGTATAGCAGCCGCAGCGCTCGTCAATCGGGCGGAAATCTTCGGCATAGGTTTTGTTGCGCACCACAAGGCGTCCCTCCGGCACCATGGCCGTGCCGTTGCGCGCTACCCTTGTCGGGAACACGCAGTCGAACATATCAACGCCCAGATTTACGCCTTCAATAATGCAGTCCGCCGTGCCTACACCCATTAAATAACGGGCTTTGTTTTTGGGCAGGTGCTGCGTTGTTTCGCCCAAAATATCATACATCATGGGCTTGGGTTCGCCAACGCTTAAACCGCCGATGCCGTAACCTGCAAAATCCATATCTGTTAAACTATCGGCGCTCATTTTGCGCAAATCCTTGTACATGCCGCCCTGCACAATGCCGAAAAGCGACTGGTCCTCGCGCGTATGTGCTTCAAGGCAGCGTTTTGCCCAGCGCGTGGTGCGTTCCGTTGATTGTTTGGCATAATCGTAATCAGCCGGGTAAGGAATGCACTCATCGAAGGCCATGGCGATATCCGCGCCCAGCGCTTCCTGCACCTGCGTGGCAATTTCCGGCGAAAGGAACTGCCTGCTGCCATCAATATGCGAGCGGAAGGTTACGCCTTCTTCCTTTATTTTGCGCATTGCGCCGAGGCTAAACACCTGAAAACCGCCGCTGTCAGTCAGCATACCGCGTTTATAGTTCATAAATTTGTGCAGCCCGCCGGCTTTTTTTACAAGCTCATGCCCGGGGCGCAAAAACAAATGGTAAGTGTTGGAAAGTATTACCTGGCTGCCCATGTCGTACAGTTCTTCCGGCGACAGGGTTTTTACTGTTGCCTGCGTGCCGACCGGCATAAACATCGGCGTTTCAAATGTACCATGCGGCGTGTGCAGGCGGCCAAGCCGCGCACCGCTGCGGCTGCATTCTTTAATAAGTTCGTAAGTAACAGCGTGCATTATTTACCTCCGCTTTTATAAATTATCGGTAATGAACATGGCATCGCCGAAGGAAAAGAAGCGGTATTTCTGTTTTACTGCTTCTTCGTAGGTTTTAAGCATAATTTCGCGCGTCGAAAGCGTGGAAACCAGCATTAAAAGCGTGCTCTGCGGCAGATGGAAGTTGGTTACAAGCGCATCTATCATTTTAAATTTGTAACCGGGGTAAATAAAAATATCAGTCCAGGCTGCGCCCGGTTTAATAATGCCGTTGCCGGCGGTTGCAGCGGCTTCCAGCGTACGCACAGCCGTTGTGCCTACCGAAACAATGCGCCTGCCTGCGGCTTTAGCCTTGTTAATGGCATCTGCCGCTTCGGGCGTAATGGTGTAAAATTCTTTATGCATAACATGGTCTTCGATATTTTCCACGCTTACGGGGCGGAAAGTGCCAAGGCCGATATTAAGCGTTACGAACACTTCTTCGCAGCCCATGTCTTTTACTTTCTGCAAAAGTTCTTTGGTAAAATGCAGCCCGGCAGTAGGCGCTGCGGCACTGCCCTTATCGCGGCTGTAAACAGTCTGGTAACGCTCCTTGTCTTCAAGCTGCTCGGTAATATACGGCGGCAGCGGCGTTTCGCCAAGCCTGTCCAAAATTTCTTCAAACACGCCTTCAAATTTAAAACGGGCAATGCGTCCGCCAAATTCGGTGTTGTCAAGTATTTCGCAGCTTAAATCATCGCTGAAATTTATTACCGCGCCGGTACGCAGGCGGCGGCCCGGTTTTACCAAAACTTCCCAGTCGGTTGCGTTAAGGCGCGTCAGCAAAAATACTTCGGCTTTGGCGCCGGTATCTTTCACGCCGTGCAAACGCGCGGGAATAACTCTGGTATCGTTAAACACCAGTAAATCATCAGGGCGCAGGTAATTGGGCAAATCGTAAAAATGGCGGTGTTCCATTTTGCCTGTTTCCTTATCAACAACCAGCAATCTGGAATGGTCACGCGGTTCCATAGGTGTCTGCGCAATCAGTTCCTGCGGCAAATCATAATTAAAATCGCTTACTTGCATTTTTTCTCCACACTTTTCAATAAATTTTTGTTACAACTGTATTTCTGTAATAATAACGCAAAATATTTTTATAATATCCGGGCGTATTGCCTTCGTCATTGGCAAGCTGGCGCGCTCCCCACAGGCTTAAGCCAAGCCCGCTGCCGCTGCCGCGCCCTTTAAAAATAACTTTTTCCCCGTCAACGCCGCTGATAAGTTTAATGCTTCCGGCAATGCCGTTTTCGCTTTTCTCCTCATCCTTCAGCTCTATTTCTATTTCTTTGCGGCCAATTTCCATGCCGTAATAATTTTCGATAGGTACATCAAGCTGTTTGGGAATGGGCCTTGTAACTTCAATTTCAAACAATGTGCTTGGCAGCGAAAAAAGCTCGCGTACCACGGCGGCAGGCACAACAATATTGCCCTTGCTGCCCGCAAAGCCCACGCTTATTACGCGCCCGGTATCCGTTCTGTCGGATGCGCCCGGTTTTTCGGGCGAAAGGCGTATGCTTTCAATCTGGCCTATATCATACCCGCCGCGCAGCAAACCGGAAGAAATATTCTGGGCGTCAAAAGAACGCTCCCATTTATAATCCGGCGCGTCGGAGTCATAATCTTTTACGCTTTTTAAATAAGGCTTGGGGAAAACTTCGCCGTAAACATCGGCACTGTCTTCCGTATAGCCGCCGCTCGACTCCGTGTAAAGTGCCATGGCGGGCCTGCCGCCGTAAAGCACCACTTCGCCGCGCGTGCTGTCAATCAGTTTGTTAATATCGCGTTTTTCCATATCCGTGCCGCTGTAAACATAATCTTTTTCACCGGCACGCACGTCATAGTAATAATTGTTGTTTTCCGCAAGCCACAGGGCATAGCTGCGCATGGCAACGGCCTGCGCCTTAATGGCTTCATCCGGAAAATATACCGGCACGGTGCGCCCAACCACACTGTAAAGATATTCATCAACAGGCAGCACGTTGCGCACTATAAGGTTTTTGCGGTCCGGCGCAAGCATAACTTCTATATTGCCGCGGTAAGTTTTTTTGTTTACTTTTACAGGGTTTACGCCGTCTGCCTTAATGCGCAGCACAACGTTGCCAAACTCCTGCCCGTCGGCATTAACGCTGCCGTTTGCGGCATTAAAATAATAACTGCCCGCTTTAAACAAAAACTCTTTGCGCACATTGCCGTTAACAACCGTCTGCGCTGTAAAATCGGTTTCGCTTGCCAGTTCGGCAGTAAACTGCCCCGTCACAAGCCCTACGGAAATTTGAGGTGCAGCCAGCGCCGCAGGTGCTCCCACCAGCATCATCATAAACAGCAGAGCGGCATATAAAATTCTCATCGGCTGCCTCCTTGCGTTAATCTTTCTTTTTAGGCTTCTTCTCGTAACGGTCACGCTCGCTGAACACGCAGCCGCAGTACGGCTGGCGGTAAAGCTCAAGCTCAAGGCTTATATCTACGCCGCGCTGGTAACCCTCGCGGAAATCTTCATAATAAAACGGAATATCAAATTCCGCAGCAGCTTCCTCTGCCAGTTTTTTAATAAGTTCGTGCTTCTGGTATGGGCTTACAAGCAGCGTTGTACTGAAAGCATCATAGCCGTTTTCCTTAGCGTATTGGGCTGCATAGCGCATACGCGTACGGTAGCAGTAAATGCAGCGGCAGCCGGGTTCATCAAGCATGCCGCGCACACATTCTTCCAGAGGATAGCTTTTATCAACCGTTAAACGGTATTTTTTCTTTTCGCACAATTCGCGCAGGGCGGCTATGCGGCGTTTAAACTCTTTGTAAGGATGAATGTTTGGATTAAAAAAGATAATGTCAAAATCAATGCCGTCTGCTGCCAGCTTTTCGGTTGGATAGCAGGCACACGGACCGCAGCAGGCATGAAGCAAAAGTTTCATATCAGCGCCCCTCCTTCTGATAAGGCACACCAAGATACCTGTATGTTTCGCGTGTGGCTATACGTCCGCGCGGCGTACGCTGAATAAGCCCCAGCTGCATAAGGTACGGTTCGATAACATCTTCAATAGTATCGCTTTCTTCGCTTACGGCAGCCGCAATGGTTTCTATGCCCACCGGCCCGCCGCCGAAGGTTTTTACAATGGTCTGCAAAATGCGGCGGTCGTTGCGGTCAAGCCCGTACTTGTCAACTTCAAGGCGCGACAGGGCTTCGTCCGCCACCTGTTCCGTAATGCTCTGCGCCCCGGCAACCTGCGCAAAATCGCGTACGCGCTTTAACAGGCGGTTGGCAACACGCGGCGTACCGCGGCTGCGCCTTGCAATGGCCTGCGCGCCTTCACGTTCAATGGCTACGCCCAAAATTTCCGCAGCGCGCTCTATAATAAAGCATAATTCGTCAGGTTTATAAAACTCCAAACGGCACTGCACGCCAAAACGGTCGCGCAGCGGTGCAGCAATAGCGCCAAGGCGGGTAGTTGCGCCAATAAGCGTAAACTTTGGCAAATCAAGGCGTACACTGCGCGCGCTCGGCCCTTTGCCGATAATAATATCCAGCGCAAAATCCTCCATGGCAGAATACAAAATTTCTTCTACCGTTTTGGAAAGGCGGTGAATTTCGTCGATAAAAAGCACGTCGTTTTCGCCGCCAGGTCGCCCTGACGCTCAATAGCCGGGCCGCTTGTTATGCGGATATTTACGTTAAGCTCGTTGGCAATAATGTTGGCAAGCGTGGTTTTGCCAAGGCCCGGAGGCCCGAACAAAAGCACATGGTCAAGCGCTTCGCCGCGCTCTGCCGCCGCCTTTATAAAAACCTGCATATTCTGTTTTACCTGGTTTTGCCCGATATATTCGGCAAGACGGCGCGGACGCAGGCTGTACTGCCAGCCGTCGGCATCCTGTTCCCTGCCGGTAATAATTCTTTCCTGCTCGTTCATTATTTCCTCCCGGCAAATACCTTAAGCACATGTTTAATAATTTCTTCGCACGGCATTTTTTCGTAGCCTTCAACGGTTTTCAGTGCCGGTACAATCTCACTGTTACTGTAACCAAGCGCCTGCAAAGCCTCAATGGCTTCGCCTACTGCCGTTTCCGTCACATCGCCGCCCTGCGGGTAAAATACCGTATCAATAATTTCATCCCCGCCGGAAATTTTATCCTTCAGCTCCAAAAGCAGCCTTTCAGCCGTTTTTTTGCCAATGCCCGGCAGCTTGGTCAGCGCTTTCATATCACGGTTCTGCACCGCCATATAAAAATCATCCGGCTTTACAGCCGATAAAATGCCCAGCGCCACTTTAGGGCCAACGCCGCTGACAGCTATTAACAGCACGAATAAATCGTAATACTGCTTTTGCAGAAAGCCAAACAGCAAAATGGCGTCCTCGCGCACGGAAGTATAAGTATGCACGCGCACCTCACTGCCAAGGGAAAGCGCCGCCAGATTGGCCGAAGGCATAAACACGCGGTAGCCTACCCCGCCCGGCGTTTCTATCAAACAATATTCATTTGCCAGTTCTGCAACTTTGCCTTTTATTGAACCAATCATTTACTTTAACTCCGTCCATCTTCTTGTTGCCGCCGTATGCAGCCCGCAAACGGCAATCGCCAGCGCGTCGGCAACGTCGTCAGGTTTTGGTTTTTCGCGCAGGTTTAAAAGATGCTGCACCATAAACTGCACCTGTTCTTTATTGGCGCTGCCAAAGCCTACAACGGCCTGTTTAACCTGTATCGGCGTAAATTCCATAACAGGCAGCCCGCGGTTGGCGGCGGTTAAAAGCACCACTCCGCGCGCCTGCCCTACGCTGATAGCCGTTGTTACGTTGCGGTTAAAAAAGAGCTGCTCCACGCTCATAATATCCGGGTGATAGGTGTCTATCAGCTCCGTAAGCCCGTCGTAAATCTTTTTTAGCCGCATCTCCGGCAGCATATTCTTATCCGTAAACACTGCGCCGTAATGCACCGGCCGCAGCCTGTTGCCAATCATTTCAACCAGCCCGAAACCGCAGATTGCCGTACCCGGGTCAATTCCGATTGCCAGCATAACAAAACTCCCGTCTTATATAAAGCAGGCAGGCCTTTTAAGCCTGCCCCCTAAAAATCAATTATTCTTCATCATCATCCGGCAGGTCTGCGTTGGTGTATACATCCTGCACGTCATCAAGGTCATCCAGCAAATCAAGCATTTTCTGCACTTTGGCAACGCCTTCTTCGTCAAGCTCTGCCATAGTATCCGGAATCATGGTGATTTCTGCCATGGCAACTTCAACGTTGTTGTCGGCAAGCGCTTTTTCAACAGCGTCAAAATCTTCCGGCTGGGTAATAATTTCAAAGCCGCCTTCTTCGCTCTTAACGTCCTCGGCGCCAGCGTCAAGGGCAATCATCATCAAATCGTCTTCGGTAAGGCTTTCGTTTTCCTCGCCGTCGATAGTAAATACGCCCTTGCGTTTAAACATCCAGTTTACGCAGCCGGTTTCGCCCATGTTGCCGCCGGATTTACTGAATACGTGGCGCACATCGGCAGCGGTGCGGTTGCGGTTGTTGGTAAGGGTGGATACCATAACGGCAACGCCTGCCGGGCCGTAGCCTTCGTAGGTAATTTCTTCGTAGTTGCCGCCTTCGGCAGCGCCCTGTCCTTTTTTAATGGCACGCTGAATGTTGTCTTTCGGTATATTGTTGGCCTTAGCTTTGCTGAGTGCCAGTTTTAATCTCATATTGCCGGTAGGGTCAGGGCCTCCCATCTGCACAGCAATGGTAATTTCTCTGCCGATTTTGGTGGTAATTTTACCGCGCGCAGCATCGGCTTTGCCTTTTTTGTGTTTGATATTAGCCCATTTAGAATGTCCGGACATAACTGATTCCTCCTAAAAACTTAACTGGTAATTTACCATAATACATTTAATTATTATACTACAACGTGCCGGGCATTTCAATAAGTTATGCGGCGCGTATTGCCGCGGCATTTTTAATATTTTCTTTAGCCGCGCGCCTTGTACTGTATGCGCAGGCTATTGTATAATAATAGCGGTGATGAAATGAAAATATTTTTGTGGCTGCTTGCCGCTGCGTTTTTAGCGGCCGGCATTTACCAAAAAGAATATACGGAAGTGCTGAACAAAGCAATTTTAATCTGCCTGGAGTGCATCGGCATTGGTTAGGCGCGGCGTTGTTCAGCTTTTATCGGCGCTTTTGCATAACGCCAACCTGCCGGGCTTTATCACCGGGCGTATCTGGCAGGCGCAGCCCAAAAGCGTATGCGTGCCGGTATTAAACTGCTATTCGTGCCCCGGCGCGCTGGGTGCCTGCCCCATAGGCTCGCTGCAAAGCACCCTTGCGGGCACGGCGTTAAAGTTTCCGTTTTACGTAATGGGGCTTCTGCTTTTATTCGCGCTGTGCTTAGGGCGCGTCATCTGCGGCTGGCTGTGCCCCTTCGGGCTGGTGCAGGATTTGTTGTACAAAATCCCCTCGCCCAAGCTGCGCAAAAACGCCTTTACGCAAAAGCTGAGCCTGCTGAAATATGCCGTTGCCGTTATCTTTGTGCTTCTCCTGCCGGTATACTTCTGGTGGCAGGACGGCGTGGGCGCACCGGCGTTCTGCAAATACATCTGCCCCGCAGGCACACTGGAAGCAGGGCTGCCGCTGTTGGCACTTAACGCAAACCTGCGTGACGGCATTGGGCTTTTGTTTGGCTGGAAGTTTTTATTAATGCTTGTAATTTTGGGCGCGTGCGTATTTATTTACCGCCCGTTCTGCCGCTTTTTATGCCCGCTCGGCGCATGGTACGGCCTGTTTAACAAACTTTCTGCCTTTGGCATTACGGTAGATAAAGCAAAATGTACCGGCTGCAATGCCTGCGTGCGTTTCTGCAAAATGGACTGCCAAAAAGTAAATGACCGCGAGTGCATCAACTGCGGTGAGTGTAAAAAAATCTGCCCGGAAGGGGCTATAAATTTTAAAACTAAATTTTAGGAGTGGTTAAATGTTTACTTTAAAAAAATTCTTACTCATTACCGCTGCCGCAGCCGTTGTAGGCATTGGCGCAGCACTTGTGTGGACGCATTACCAGGCAGGCAACATTAACGAAGCCGCCGCACAATCAGTTAACACCGAAGCGCCGGATATTACCGTAACCGCCATGGACGGCACAGAAGTAAAACTTTCCTCTCTGCGCGGCAAAACAGTGTTTGTAAACTTCTGGGCAACCTGGTGCGGCCCCTGCATGCAGGAAATGCCCGAAATGAACAAAATTTACCCTGATTACAAAGATAAAATTGAGTTTTTTGCCGTAAGCATTGATGATTCGCGCAGCGATTACGAAAAATATGCAGGCGAAAGCGGCTTTGCCTACCCAATGTACTGGGGCGACAAAAACGCCATTGTTAAAGCCTATGGCTTACAGGGCATACCTGCCTCCTACATTGTTGACAAATACGGCACCATTACCAAATCCCATATCGGCGGTATGAAAGAAAAAGAGCTGCGCGCCTTTTTGGACAGCGGGCTGTAAAAAATTATATAAAAGTGAGAGCAATACTGCTTTATATAAGTGGTATTGCTTTTATTTTTTTATTTATAACAAAATAACCTGTTTTATCTTTGCTTTATACGTGTACACGTGTTATAATTTAAATGTCAGGAGGAAACCAAATGGTCACAATGAAGGACAAAGAGCTTTTAAAGCTGTTATTAAAAAATGGATGGCAGTTATCAGAAATTAAAGGCAGCCATCACATCCTTACAAAAAACGGAAAAATAGAAGTAATCCCGGTACACGGCAAAGATATGAAAATAGGTTTACTTACTAAAATACTAAAACGCACAGGTTTAAAACAAAAGGAGTGATAAAAATGTTATTGATATATCCGGCAATTATTCATGAAGATGACGACGGTTTATGGCTTGAATTTCCCGATCTTGAAGGCTGCCAGACACAGGGCGATACACAGCAGGAACTTTTGGCTAATGCTGCCGAAGCACTTGAAGGATATGCGCTGTGCCTTTTAGAAAACGGGCAAAAACTTCCGTCTGCAAGCAATCCAACCAAAATACGTCTTGAAGATGAAAACTCCTTTATATCCTTAATTCAAACCAATGTTGATTTATCCAAACACACAAAGTCTGTTAAAAAAACTTTAACCATTCCGGCATGGCTTAATGAGCGTGCATTAGCCGAAAAAATAAACTTTTCCAGTGTTTTGCAAAATGCACTTCTTAAAGAACTAAAAATAAGCTGAAAAATACCGTCCTTGAATAAAACAAGGACGGTATTTTAATTTACTTTAAAAGGTATTTTACTTTACTTCAATGTTCGTAAATTTTGCTCGTTATTCACTTGCAAAATTTACATAGCTTCGCTGGCACAATTATTAACTTCGCCTTCCGCTCGTTACTAATTGGCGACTCAGCTAAATCAGAATGTCCAGCGCATGCCGGCATTCCACTGCCACGGTGTTTCAACATCGCCGCCGAAGGTTTTTACTACATCGGCATATACATAGCTGTTTTCGCTTGTTTTGTAGTTAAAGCCAATTCCCGCTTCACACCAGGTGTCGCCAATATCCTGATGATAACTGTTTGTTAAACCGTTAAGGCTTAAATAAGTATCGGCGCTGCCTGCAAAATCGTGCAGCAGGCTTGCTTTGGCGTAAATGCTGCCGCTGCCGCTGATGCGTTTGCCTACTTCAAAGCCTACGCGCCCTACTGCGCTTTCAAGGCTGTCCTGATTAACTTTGATACCGTTGTTGGTGGTATAATCTTCGCCGCCGATACGCATTAAGGTAAGCTGTGCCTGCGGCGTTACATACCAACCGCCGTCAAGGTCAACTTTCATGCCGTATTTGCCGCCAGTACGCCGCCTGCCAAAACGCACAACAAAATTTTAGAGCGTAAATTCTTTCTCATAAAAATACCTCCCCCGTTGTTACGTGGAGGAGGAAATTACTCGTCAGGTTCTCTTTTAGTTTCTGCGCGAAGCGCAGTTCCCCCCCAGCGAGATTTTACATTTTTATTATACCATACGCAAGCGGTTTTTAAAAATTTTTGTTTGAAATTTTATGCAAAGTTGTTTGCATTTTTATATTAAAACAGCTTTGTTGTTAAATTTATTTTACACTGCTGCCATACCATGTACAGTATTGACAAGCCTGTTGTTTACGGCTACACTAACGGTAGCGGCTGTTTTTGGGCAGCAATTTTTATTTTACAGGAGCTAAATAATGCCTGCTTTAACCAGTACTAAAAATAAAACCAAGGATTTAACGCACGGGCCTATCGGCAGGCAGCTGTTTTGGTTTTCGCTGCCGCTTTTTGCGGGCAGTTTAATTCAGCAGCTTTACAGCACGGTCGATTTAATTTTCGTCGGGCGTGTTTTGGGCAAAGATGCGGCCGCCGCAGTAGGCGCCAGCACTTTTATTATTATCATTATACTGGGCTTTTTTATCGGTCTTTCCGTTGGCATAGGCGTTATAGCCGCACGCGAGTTTGCCCGCGGCGAGTTTGAAAATCTCAGCCGCGTTGTTCACTGTACGGCGGGGCTTACCATAATATTTTCTATTGTGTTTACCATACTGGGCATAATATTTGCGCCAACTGTTTTGGAACTGATGAACACTCCGCCCGAAATTATGCACTGGGGCACGGTTTACATCCGCCTTTTTATGCTGAGCCTGTTTTCCATTGTAAGTTATAACGTTGGCAGCGGCATTTTAAGGGCTTTGGGCAATTCGCTTTCACCGATGATTTATCAGCTTATAGGCGGCATAGCCAATGTTATAGGCAATTTTTTGTTTGTATATTACTGGAACTTCGGTATTTCAGGTTCTGCCATGGCAACGGTTGTTTCGCAGACGCTGGCGGCAGGGCTTGTAATTTACCATTTATATAATATGGACGCACGCTACTGCCTGCGTTTTAAAAAGATTACCCTTGATTTGCCGCTGGCGCGGGAGATTTTCCGCATTGGCATACCGGCAGCCATTCAAACCATTGTAATTACGCTTTCGAACATTGTTGTGCAAACCAACATTAACGGGCTGGGCGTAAACAGTATTGCAGCTTACGCAGCTTATTTTAAGGTAGAAAACGTTATTTAACTGCCCATTATGGCACTGGGGCAGGCCTGCTCTACCTTTATCAGCCAAAACGTGGGCGTTGGCAAAATTATGCGCAGCAAACGCGGAACTGCCATTTCCATTTATTTCGGCCTTGCCGTTACTGCTGTAAGCATCAGCCTTGTTTTGTTTTTTGCAGATTTTGCTTTCGGCCTGTTTACTGATGACGCCGATGTTATCGCTATTGGCAGCAGCATTGCCTTTGTTATTATGCCGTTTTACTTTTTATATGTTTTCCTCGAGGTGCTTGCTTCGTCAATCCGCGGCAGCGGCAGCACTTTGCCGACGATGTTTATTATTCTGGTAAATATGTGCGTTATCCGCATAGGCGTGTTAAAATTAATTATGTATTTTAACCCCACTGCGGACGGCGTGGCCTGGGTATACCCCATTACGTGGGTGTTTACCGTTGCCTGCCTGTACTGGTATTACAGAAGCGAACGCTGGAACCCGGTTAAGGTTCTTGCCAAGCCTGCCGTTTAGTTTATTAAAAAATTTAACCCCGCATACATACAGCAGCAATTTATTTGCCGTATGTGTACGGGGTTTATTTTATTGGTTTTTTAAGCTTTTATAAATATAGTGGCAGGCGCCAAAAAGCAGCACCGCATAAACAAGCAGTATTGCCGCCGAAGTTATGCTGAATGGCGCGCCGCTGTTAATGGTACGCAAAAGGCTGCTGGCGTGCGTTAAAGGCAAAAGCTCTATAACAAACGCTGCGGCATGCGGCAGCCTGTCGGTTTTAAAAAAGGTGCCGCATAAAAAAGACATTGGCAAAAGCAGGTATGTGTTAAAGCGCGCCATGTCTTCAAAATTGCGTACTATAAGGGCTGCGCAAAAACCTGCTTCGGCAAAAATCACGCAGTTTAACGCCAAAACTGCTATAAACAAAGGCGTAAGGGCAAGTTTTGCGCCAAAAAGCCATGCCAGCACTACAATAATTGACGACGAAATGAGCCCGCGCAGCACTGCCGCCAAAATTTTGCCAATTATAAACCCGGAGGCGGAAATAGGAGCCAGCAGGTATTCTTCAAGAGATTTATGGTATACCCTTTCCGTGCACAGCGGCGTAAGGCTGTTAAAGGCAATGTTCATGGAATTTAACGCCAAAATACCCGGCACGATAAAATCGAGATATGAACCGCCGCCCGTGTTAACGCTGCGGGCAAGGCCCCAGCCGAAAGCCACCATATAAAGCACCGGCGCAACCATGCGGCTTAAGATAAATTTTAACAGCCTGTGGCGCAGCACAATCCAGTCGCGCCAAAATACCGTTGCTATATCCTGTATCATTTTATTGCCCTTCCCGTAAGTTCTATAAATACGTCTTCCAGATTGGTGCGGCGTATAAAGGCGGCGCTGTCAAGCTCTGCCGCAAAGGCCGCCGCTTCGCTGCGTTGCGCAAAAAAGCGGTACTGCCTTGCGCCGTCTGCATCCCATTCGGCTGTAAAGCTGCCAAGCTGCCTGCAAAGTTCCGTAGGGCTGCCTGTTTTTACCAGCCTGCCGTCGTTTATAACGGCTACCCTGCCGCATAAATTTTCGGCTTCTTCTATATAATGGGTTGTAAGCACAACGGTTACGCCATCGCGGTGCAGGGTGCGTATTAAATCCCATATACGGCGGCGTACCTGCGGGTCAAGCGCAACGGTAGGCTCGTCCAGAAACAGCACTTTCGGGCGGTGTATTAACGCGCGCACTATCAAAAGGCGGCGCTTCATTCCGCCTGAAAGCGCCTTTATGCTTTCTCTGCGCCGCTCCTGCAAGCCAACATACTCCAGCAGTTCATCTATGCGGGCATGGCGCTCTTTTTCGGGCAGATGATGCAGCCGCCCGTGCAGCTCCATGTTTTCCCATACGGTTAAATCCTGGTCAAAATTAATGTGCTGCGGCACCACGCCGATTTGCGATTTTACGAAGGTTTCGTTGGCAAAAGCGTTTTTGCCGTCATATAAAATTTCGCCGCCGCAGGGGCGCATAAGCATTGCCAGCATGCTTACAAGCGTTGTTTTGCCTGCCCCGTTAGGGCCCAAAAGACCAAAAATTTCTCCGTCATTTATTGCAAGGCTTAAATTATCTATGGCGGTTTTAACCGTTTTGCCGCCGTTTTTGCCTTTTGTTTTAAATTGCTTTTTTAAATTAATAATTTCTATCATATTATTTGTTCCTTAATGCAAAAGGAAAAATTATTTCATCCTGCGCACCGTTTTTGTATACTGCGGATTCAACGCCAAAAACTTCCGCCAGATTGGGCGGTGTAATTATTTCTGCCGGGCAGCCGCCTGCAAAAACGCCTTTGTTTTTTATTATAACAACGTCATCCGCATAAAGCCGTGCATGGTTTATATCGTGTATTACCATAATAACCGTCATGTTTTCCTGCGCGTTAAGTTCGGTAATAATCTGCATAATTTCCAGCTGATGTGCAATATCAAGGTAAGTTGTTGGTTCGTCAAGCAAAAGAATCTGCGGCTGCTGCGCCAGTGCCATGGCAATCCACGCACGCTGGCGTTCGCCGCCGGAAAGCGTTGCCATAAAACGCCCTGCAAGATGCGCAATACGCGTTTTCTGCATGGCGGTTTCAATAATTTCCGCATCGTTTTTGCCTTCGCGCTTAAAAAGCGAGCGGTACGGAAAACGCCCGCAGGCAACAAGCTCGCGCACCGTTAAATCGGCCGGAGCCGTTACGCCCTGCGGCAAAATGGCAAGCAATTCCGCAATTTTGCGCCGCGGCATGTTTTTCATATCGGCGCCGTTTAACAGCACTTTGCCGCTGTAATTGCGGTTTAACCCTGCCACCGCCCGCAAAAGCGTAGATTTGCCGCAGCCGTTGGGGCCTATGATGGCAGTGCGTTTTCCTTCGCGGAAGTTTATATTAATATTTTGCAAAATAGTGTTTTTGCCTATGGCAATGCTTAAATTTTGTACCGAAACAGAAGCCATTTTACAACTCCTTTCTCAGTAAAAACAAAAAGAAAGGTGCGCCGAGCGCCGCCATAAAAATGCCCACCGGCAGTTCAAGCGGTGCAAAAGCCACACGGGCCAGCGTATCGCTGTAGGTTACAACGGCTATGCCTAAAAGTGCAGACGACGGAATTAAAAAGCGGTAGTCCGAGCCTGTTAAAAGCCGCACCGTATGCGGAACAATAAGCCCCACAAACCCAAGCAGCCCGGCAACGGAAACTGCGCTTGCCGCAAGCAGCGCGCCGATAGCCGTAAAAACAAGCCGCACAAGCTCAACATTTACGCCAAGCCCTTTGGCTACGTCATCGCCAAGCTGCAAAATGTTTAAATAGCGCGCCCCGCAAACCGCAAGTATAAACCCAATAACCGCATAGGGCAGTATAATTTCAACATGGGGCCATGAACGTGCCGCAAGGCCGCCCACCATCCACATCAGCGCGCCGTGTACCCTGTCGCTGTAAAGCACAAGTATGGCCGAAATGCCAGCGCCCAGAAAGCTTGATACGGCAACGCCTGCCAGCACAATACGCAGCGGGCGGATGCCGTTTTTCCACGCCAGAATGTAAATACAAGCTGCGGCAAGCATGGCGCCGCAAAACGCAGTCGGTACAATTAAATATTCCAACGCCGGAAACAGGACTATAACAAAAATGCCTGCCAGCCCCGCGCCGGAAGAAATGCCGATAATATGAGGGTCTGCCAGCGGATTTTTCATTACCGCCTGCAATACCGCGCCGCTGACGGCAAGGTTCATGCCCACAAGCGCTGCCACAATAGCTCTTGGCAGGCGTATGTTCAGCAAAATCTGCCTGCTGGCATTATCCCCGCCGCCGTTTAAAATATCGCCCAGGGCAGATACCGGTATTGCCACCGCGCCGCTGAGCACGCTGCACAAAAAACCGCCTGCCGCCAAAACAGCAAATGCCGCAAGCATTAAAACGCGCCATTTTTCTATTGCCATACCAAATTTTTTATGTTCGTTTACAGCATTCATAACCAAAAATCCTATTCAAATTTTTCCGGATAAGCTAATTTAGCCATATATTCTGCCGCCTGCGGGTATTTTATGCCGGGGCTTAACAAAAACAGCTCCTGCGGCAAAAAGTAAACATGCCCGCTGCGCACTGCCGCCAGGCTTTGCCATGCCGGGCTTGCGCTGATGCTTTTCAGCATGGCGTCCTGCACGGTTTCCAGCTTGCCCATGCTGGTAATGTAAATAATATCGGGGTTGGCGGCAACGAGTGTTTCCAAACTGTAAGGCGCTGCCGTAGAATTGTTTTCCAAGGGCATGCTGCCTGCGGCGATATTGGTAAAGCCCAGCAGCTGCGCCGTACTGCCCGCAATGCTGCCTTCAAGCTGCACCGTTACGTTCTGCGCCGTGCTGTGCAATATGGCAATGCGCAGTTTTTTATCCGGCATTTTGGCTTTAACATCCGCAATACGCTTGTCCATAGCATCGTTAAGCTGCTTTGCCTTATCCTCGCTGCCGCAGATTTTGCCCAAAACGCTGACAGTATTTTTAACCTGCGCGTAAGTACGCATCTCCAGCACCACAACGGGTATGCCGTTTTCTTCAAAATTGCGCACAAACTTATCGTTCATGCCCTTATAGGCAATAACCAAATCCGGCTGCTGCTCAATAACCTTTTCAATATTTATGTTATAAACATTGCCAACCTCCGGCAAGTTTTTGTATTCGTCCAAAATGCCCGCTTTCGCGGATACGCGCGCCGCGACTTTAGCATCAAGATTATGCAGCGGCTCTAAAAACGATGCCGACAGCGGCACGATTTTTTGCGGCACGCCGTTTAAAGTTACCGTCCTGCCGTTATCGTCCGTTACCGTAATACCAGCGGTATTTTTTTGTTCCTGTGCTGCTTTATCGCTGCCGCCGCAGCCCGCAGCCGCGCATAAAATAAACAGCGACATGATTATCAGTAATAATTTTTTCATAATTTTACCTGCCTTAAAACCAATGTCCATAAAGCACAATTAGCTATGCGGCACGGCGGCCGCATAGCTTAATTATATCACAACTGTTAAATTATTAAAGCCGTGTTTATTCAGCCTGTAAAGCATCCCATGCTTCATCTGCATGAGCAGCAAACATATTGCGTACAAGCTGGTTTTCGCCAAGGCCGTGAACATAAGCGTTTACCTTAAAGCCTTTTGCTTCGAGGATGGATTTATGCGAATCTTCTTCAGCGCCTGCCATATCGTTGTTAGCATGGTCGCCTGCAACCATCATCAGCGGCATCAGGGTAATGTTTTTAACGCCTTTTGCTTCAAGCTCGGGGATAACGTCGTCCAGTGCAGGCCAGCCTTCAACGGTGTAAATCATAACCTTGCCGCCATAAAGCGAATCCAGGCGGTCCTGCATTACTGCATAATAAGCGTTGGACGGGTCCGGAGTGCCGTGAGCCATTACCAGTACAGCGTCTTTTTTGCCAAGTTTCGGCATCTGGGCTTTAATTGCCGCCATAGCCTCCTCAACATCGTCGCGCTGGCCTTCCTGGCCCATCCAGTACATCAGCGGAGTGCCCATGGTCATTTTTTTGAACTGGGTTTTATACTGGTCGTAAACAGCGGTTTTGTAGTTATATTCCATGCCCGGGATTATATCCAGCGAAGTAAGCGCAACACGGTTGTAGCCTTCCGCTTTCAGCTGTTCCAAAGCCTGTTCCGGCGTCGGCACGGTAATGCCTTCGTTAGCTTTTACTCTGTCAATAATGATATGAGAAGTAAATGCCATAACTACTTTAACGCCAGGATGCTGAGCTTGAATTTGGTTTACGGTTGCTTCAATGGTTTTAGCCCTGGTGTCGGGGAAGGTAGTGCCAAAGCTCATAACAACAATGGCATCCTTGTTGGGCTGCGCCAGAAGAGCCGGGTCGGTAGTAGTATAGGTGCGCACACCAATCTGTGATGCCTGTAAAAGTGCGGGCGTCGGTGCTTTAACTTCTTCGCTTAAACTAAATGCTGCCATAGCCGATGTTGATACCCCCGTTAAAAGCATGCAAGTAACTGCTGCTGCCAAAGTTTTTTTCCAGTTTGCTTTCATAATATCGTGCCTCCTGCATAAAATGCTCCTGTCATTAAGGCAGGCAAATTATATCTAAAACCCGCTTACGCGGATAAATTAGAACGTAAAGTAGAGTTCGGAGAAGATTACCTGGTCATCTTCATCGCCAACCTGAGATTCGGTATCGTAGTAATTTACAACTGCCACGATGTTTTCTGCAAGTGCTACGTCAAAGCCTACGCCATAGCCTTTGTAGCCGCCCATGTCAGCAAAGGTATTGGCATCAGTGGTCGGGTTAATAAAGGCGTTAGCGCTCTGGTCAAAATACATTGCATGTACGCCGTAGCTGCCCGGTTCGGATGCTTCTGCGCCTTTCCATGCCAGGCTTGCATACCAGCCGTCTTTACCTGCTTTTTCTTCGCCGCCTTTACCGTTATCATATGCGTAGTCTTTATCGCCGCGCATATATTCAGCATTTAAAGACCAATCTTCGGCAAAGTTGTAAGTTGCGCCGACAGTCCAGATTTCTTTATCGCCAACTACATTAAAGTTATCATGTTCGTCATCCCACCAGCCGGTATCGTTAGCTTTAAAGTAGCCTGCATATACATCAACATCGCCTACGGTTGCTTCAACGCCAGCAACATACAGACGGTCGGAAGAAGATTTAAAATATTCTTCGCTCGGTGCTTTGCCTGCAATACCGAATACTTTTATATCGTTGCCGTAGGAAACTTTTACGCCGTCAAAATAGCTATCCAAAATATTGCCGCTGAAAGGAACTTCGTTCCAACGGCCTCCCTGTACTTCCATGCCGCCAAGGCGTCCGTTCAGATATGCTTCTGCCATGCGTACATCGTCATCATTGCCAACTTCGTCCAGCAAATCCTGCTCGTTTTCAATCATGCCGGTGTAGCTCCAGTCTTCATTTACCTGTCCGTTTACATACAAACGGGTACGGATGGTGCTTTCATCGGCTTCGCCGCTCATATCATGGCTTGCATAATGCGCACGGATTTCGCCGGTAATTTTTACGTTGTCGGCTTTCTTTTCAAGGTTTGCTACACGCACGCCGAGGCTGTCCAGTTCATCGGCAAATTCAGCAGCCAGTTTATCTACGTTAGCGCCTTTGGCCATTGCTTTGGCTACGATTTGCGCCATTTCGTAGCGGGTCATCAGTTTATCGCCGCCGTAGGTGCCGTCGGGGTAACCGTCAACCACGCCTTCTGCCGCTAATTTATTAACAGCGTCGTAAGCCCAGTGCCCTGCCGGCACATCGCTGAACGGATTTGCGGCATAAGCGCTGGCAGTTACGCCCAGTGCCATAGCCATTGCCAAAACTAAAGATTTTTTCATTTTACACGCCTCCAGAATGGATATATTTTTATCCCTGCGGCACGCCTGTAAAGTTTCCGCGTTGCCTTTAACGCATACCGCCGGGGATATAGCTTAATATGCGTCCAGGCCGCCGCGCCCGCCGCCGACAACCCTTACGTTATCGACATTAAAGGCAGCCTTAATTGCCGGCAGCCAGCGGCTTACAAGCGCCGTGCGCAGCTTCTCCTGCCCTGCTAAAATCAGCATGGAGCTGCCGCTTAAATTAACATTTTCCAGCGGGTTAATATATTTATCAAACAATGCTTCGCCCATCGCCATTTTTAAACGTACCAAACCGTCAAGCAGTTCCGGCTTTTCAAAAGCGGCGCGGATTTCAAATTTTTCAAACTGTTCTGTTTTTACACTGGGGTTTTCAGCATGTACAAATTCTTCGTCAAGCTTACCGCCGTAACCCAAAAAATCTTCTGCCATAATAACAACCTCCTAAAGTAATGCAGCACAAACCGTTTAAATATTTTTAACGGCGGCAGGCGGCTCTAACCTGCCGCGTATCACACAGCGCGCATTACAAAGCTGCGGTTGCAGCGCCTAAACGGCACTAAAAATGGCATACAAAAACCGCTTCGGAACTTTCCGAAACGGTAAAAAGCTATAATCCGACCTTAAGGCCGATGTTAGTTTTTTACCCGTCTCCCGCAGGCTAAGCTGCAATGCTTAAGTACAATAACTTGCTGGCTAAGGCGCTGCGCTTATAACGATAAGCCCTGCACCCTTACAGCGGCGGGACCGCACCGGATTTGCACCGGTTAACATTACTGTACCTGCTGTATTATGTTATAACTTTATTTTAGCACAGATTACTATTAAAGTAAACTATTATTTGTATTATTTTCTTAATTAAAATTTTATACCATATACCCGTATAGGTATAGTTTTATTTAAATTTAACAGCTAAATTTCCATACCCCTGCCCGTATTGACAAGCCTGTTTTTTACGGCTACACTATCGTTAGAAGCTGTTTTTAACGGCAATTTTTATTTTGCAGGAGCTTAAAATGAAAGCTTTATCCGGCAAGAAAACCAAAGATTTAACGCGCGGCCCGATCGCCAAACCGCTGTTCTGGTTCTCGCTGCCGCTGTTTGCAGGCAGCCTTATCCAGCAGTTATACAGCACCGTCGATTTAATCTTCGTCGGGCAGAATCTTGGCAAGGACGCTGCCGCAGCAGTCGGCGCCAGCACTTTTGTTATTATCATCATTATCGGCTTTTTTATCGGCATGTCCGTCGGCATCGGCGTTATAGCCGCCCGCGAATTTGCCCGCGGCGAATATGGCGAACTGCACCGCCTTGTGCACTGTACCGCAGGCATTACCATTGCGTTTTCGGTAATATTTACGATACTTGGCATATGGCTTTCGCCCACCATACTGGAATGGATGAACACGCCACCCGAAATTATGCACTGGGGAACGGTATATATCCGCGTCTTTCTGCTCAGCCTGTTCTCTATCGTCAGCTATAACGTGGGCAGCGGCATTTTAAGGGCGCTTGGCAATTCGCTTTCGCCGATGATTTACCAGCTTATCGGCGGTATCGCCAATGTTATAGGCAACTTTTTGTTTGTATATTACTGGAACTTCGGCATTACCGGTTCCGCCATGGCAACCGTTGTTTCGCAGACTCTGGCGGCAGGGCTTGTCATCCGCCACCTGTGTACTATGGACGAACGTTACCGCCTGCGCTTTAAACAGATTTGCATTGACTGGCCGCTGGCGCGCGAGATTTTCCGCATCGGCATACCGGCAGCGATTCAAACAACTGTGCTTACATTTTCCAACATCGTTGTGCAGACCAATATCAACGGGCTAGGCGTTAACACCATTACCGCCTACGCGGCGTATTTTAAAATTGATAACGTCATTTACCTGCCGATTATGGCTATCGGGCAGGCGTGCTCCACCTTCGTCAGCCAGAACGTGGGCGTTGGCAAAATTATGCGCAGCAAGCGCGGCACTACCATTTCCATTTATTTCGGCCTTGCCGTTACCGCCGTTCTTATCTGCGCGGTACTGTACCTTGCAGATTTTGCCTTCGGGCTGTTTACAAGCGATAAGGACGTTATCGCCATCGGCAGCAGCATTGCCTTTGTCATCATGCCGTTTTACTTTCTGTATGTTTTCCTTGAAGTATTGGCATCCGCCATCCGCGGCAGCGGCAGCACCTTACCGACGATGTTTATTATTTTGCTGAACATGTGCGTTATCCGCATTTGCGTACTGAAACTGATTATGTACTTTAACCCCACCCCAGACGGCGTAGCGTGGGTGTACCCCATTACGTGGGTGTTTACCGTTGCCAGCCTGTACTGGTATTACAAAAGCGAGCGCTGGAACCCGGTTAAAATTCTGGCAAAACCTGACATGTCGCAATAAAAAATTAAGGCTGTACCCGTTAAGGTGCAGCCTTTTTTATGCAGTAAAAACAAAAAAGACGCAGATTAAAATCTGCGCCATATTTGCGTGGCAGGGGCAGTAGGAATCGAACCCACAACCAACGGTTTTGGAGACCGCTACTCTACCAGTTGAGCTATACCCCTAAAAAAATGGAGCGGAAAACGAGATTCGAACTCGC
>OHPB01000406.1_pt1 | contig 31484 bp, 27 predicted proteins | sample 1577621 | NCBI WGS metagenome assembly OHPB01 (sample SAMEA3879577, study PRJEB24766) | human gut metagenome | biome: human-associated habitat; feature: feces | place: USA | collected 1985/1987 | reverse complement strand
TACGACGCCCTGATTAACAGTCAGGTGTTCTACCGGCTGAACTATCGGGGAATTTCACTGTGGTGCTGACCACATATGCTATTATACGGTTTCAGCGCCTTCTTGTCAACACTTTTTTGAAAAATTTTTAAAAATTATTTTACGGCGATTTTTACAACGATTTTCTGCACGTCACTCGGCGTTCCGTCAGCTTTGCAGCCGGGGCGGTGCAGCTCCCACGGAAACAGCACGGCAAAGTTGCCTGCGTTTAAAACAACGCTGTCCTTTTCGGCGATGTTTTCAAAAAACAGCAGGTCGCGTTCAGCAGCGTAATCCTCCACAACTTTCACATCAGCCGTGCGCGGCGCAAAATAAATCTTTTCCGTGCCTTTGCCAAGGTACTGCACGTCGATGTATTTGTTGTGCGCTTCCGGTTTCTTTTTGCCGCTGTCCTCGGTTGTGTAAGTATCTACGTTGGCGTACATTTTTTCGCCGTCCAGCTCGTATCTGCCGTTAGGCACTTTTGTAAAATCCGTCGCCGCCAGATATTTAAGCGCCTTTTGCAAATCTTCACTGACGTAAGGCAGTAATTTTTCAATGTCGGTTTTATGTCCAAAAATCATGTTATCAGCCCTCTCCTGTTAAATATTTCTTATATTCTGCGCCGCCGTTAAAAATCCTTTGCAAAAAGCTGCCGTTTACGATAAAATTGTGCATATCGCTATTTTAAGAGAGGATTTTAACGTGAGCTATTTAAATGTCACCAATGTATCGCATTCCTTTGGCGGACGCCAGATTTTAGAGAACGTTTCCTTCAAGCTGATGCGCGGCGAGCATGTAGGCCTCGTCGGCGCCAACGGCGAAGGCAAATCGACCTTTTTAAATATTGTTACCGGCCACACGCTGCCGGATGAAGGCAAGGTTGAATGGCCCGGCAAGGTAACTGTCGGCTACCTTGACCAGCAAAGCACTTTGCAGAAGGGCATGACTATCCGTGAGGTTTTGCGTACCGCTTTTGACGAGATGTACAAAATGGAAGCGGAAATGCTGGAGCTTTACGAAAAAATGGGCGACGCCACGCCTGAAGAAATGGATAAAATGATGGAAACCGTCGGCGAAATCCAGACGGAGCTGGAGCACGGCGGCTTTTATTCGCTGGACAGCAAGATTGAAGAAACAGCCAACGGTTTAGGTCTGGGCAGCATTGGGCTGGACCGCGACGTATCGGAATTAAGCGGCGGCCAGCGCAGCAAGGTTTTACTGACCAAGCTGCTTTTGCAGAACTCGTCCATTTTGCTTTTGGACGAACCTACCAACTACCTTGATGTGGAACACATTGAATGGCTGACGAAATTTTTGCAGAACTACGAAAACGCTTTTATTTTAATCAGCCACGACATCAGCTTTTTAAACAAAGTTGTTAACGTCATTTACCATCTAGAAAACTGCGAGCTGACGCGCTACACCGGCAACTACGATAAGTTCCAGGAAATGTACGCCATTTACAAAGCACAGAAGGAAGCAGCTTACGAACGCCAGCAGCAGGAAGTTGCCAAACTGGAGGATTTCATTGCCCGTAACAAGGCGCGCGTGGCAACCACCAACATGGCCAAGAGCCGCCAGAAAAAGCTGGACAAAATGGAAATGATTGAAAAGCCGCGCGAAAAGCCGAAAGCGCACTTCCAGTTTAAAGAAGCGCGCACGCCGAGCCGTTATCTGGCCGTTGCCGAAGATTTGGTGCTGGGCTACGATTCGCCGCTTACCCGCCCCGTCAGCTTTAAAATCGAATGCGGGCAGAAAATCGCCATCCGCGGCGTAAATGGTTTGGGCAAAACCACGCTGCTGAAAACAATTTTAGGCATTATCCCGCCCATAAGCGGAAAAATTGAATTGGGCCAGTTTTTGGAGCCGGGCTATTTTGAGCAGGAAGAACGCGACAAAAACGAAAACACGGCGCTGGAAGATGTGTGGAACGAGTACCCCGGCATGACGAACTACGAAGTACGCGCCGCGCTGGCAGCCTGTGGCCTGACCAACGAACACATTACCAGCAAGGTGTTTGTTTTAAGCGGCGGCGAAGCTGCCAAGGTGCGCCTGTGCAAACTGATGCTGAAAAACGTCAACTGGCTGGTGCTGGACGAACCTACCAACCATTTGGACGTGGACGCCAAAGCGGAGCTTAAACGCGCGCTGATTGATTTTAAGGGCAGCGTGCTTCTGGTATCGCACGAGCCGGAATTTTACGAAGACTGGGTTACAAGCGTCTGGAACATTGAGGACTGGACCACAAAAATAATTTAAAACTAAAAACGGCAAAGAAAAACCGGAGTAAACTTAATTACTCCGGTTAATTTTTTATCTCATGTTTTCGATGAAGTCTTCAAAGGCGTTAATCAAAATCGGATGGCCCGTAACTTTTAAATCGCGCAGGTAAGTGCCGTAAGATTCATACCATTTTTCTTCCATTTCCATGGTAAGGCCTTCTTTTTTGTATTCTTCAATCATTTTTAAAATAAAGCGGTTGGCTTCGCCGGTTTCTTTGTTAACGTTAAGCGGAATGATGCGGGTTTCGGCATCATAGGTTTCAACGGTAACATCCCAGCCGCCGGGTACGGGCGGACGGCGGGTAGCTTTAATTAAATAGCCGGGCGCAAAACCAACATAAGCGCCGCCAAGCGAATTATAAAGCTTTGCTTTGGTAAGCGGATAGCCGTTTTTATTGCCCCATTTTACGATTTCATCGCAAACTTCGTTATTATGAATGACGCTGGAAAATTCAGCAGTTGCTAAAATTTCGGACATAATATTTACCTCCATATCACTTAATATCTTTTATTGTACTTTATCCACGCGCCAAATTCAATATGCACACCATTTTTTATGCCCACTTTAATGTAATTTTTGTGCTTTTATTTTGTAAAGTTGTTTGCACTTTTGCTATATCCTATGCTAAAATAAATTAGCAACTAATTGTAAAACCATCCAAAATATCCGTTTACGGTTTTTTAACGCAAATAATACGAGGTGAAGACTAATGAGCAGGCGCATGACCACTTCCGAAGCAATCAACGAAGCAAGGCGCTGTTTAAACTGTGCCCGTCCGCTTTGCCGCACGGGCTGCCCGATAGAAAACAATATTCCACAATTTATCCGCGCTTTAAGCGAAGGCAATATCGGGCTTGCCTACGAAATTATCTCCGAGCGCAGCAACCTGCCCGCCATTTGCGGCAGGGTATGCCCGCATGAACGCCAGTGTGAAGCGCACTGCGTTCTGGCCAAAAACAAACACGGCATTGAAATCGGCAGTTTGGAAATGTTCATTGCCGATTTTGCCCACGAAAACAATTTAAAACCGCTGCCGCCTTCTACCGGCAAACGCGGTAAAGTAGCCGTTATCGGCAGCGGCCCGGCAGGCCTTACCGTTGCAGGCGACCTTGCCAAAATGAATTTTGCCGTTACCATTTTTGAAGGCCAGTCCGAACCCGGCGGCATTTTACTGTTCGGCATTCCGGAATTCCGCCTGAACAAAGACGTAGTGCGCCGCGAAATTAAAGAACTGCTGCACCTTGGCGTGGAAATTAAAACAAATACCCTTATCGGCCCCGATTACACCGTTGACGATTTGTTCAACATGGGCTATGACGCAATATTCATGGGTACCGGCACTTCCCTGCCGCGTACGCTCAACATTCCCGGCAAAGAACTTACCGGCATTTTAACCGCCACCTACTTCCTGCGCATGGTTGTGCTTTCCGACAGCGGCAAACTGGACGAAAGCGAAACACTGCTGCATGTCGGTGATAACGTTATCGTTATCGGCGCAGGCAACGTGGCTATGGATGCCGCACGCACGGCAATCCGCCGCGGCGCTAAAAATGTTACGGTTGTTTACCACAAAACGGAAGCCGAGATTTCCTGCTTCCCCTCCGAATACGAAGCAGCCGTTAAAGAAGGCGTGCAGTTTAACTTTTTACAGCAGCCCATTGCCTACCTTAACAAAAAACAAATGCGCGCGCTTAACGCCATGCGCCAGAAAGCTTCCGAAAGCGATGAAACTGAACTTGCAGGGCTTTTGGTGCAGAACATTGTTAAAACGGAAGACGGGCAGTTTATTGAAGAAGGCGGCCAGGTTGCCCTGCCGTGCGACTGCGTAATTCTGGCTATCGGCCAGCGCCCGGCGGCAAGAATTGTTTCTACCACCAAAGGCATTCAGGTTGATGACCGCGGCTTTGTTATTACGCGCGAGCGCCCCTACGGCATGACGACCCGCGCAGGCGTATTCAGCAGCGGCGATGTGGTACACGGCCCTGCCACCGTAGTGCTTGCCATGAAGGAATCCAAAAAGGTTGCGGCAGGCATTGCGCAGTATATCGACGCAAAAAAGCTGCTGGCAGAATGTGAAGAAGTACCCGAAAACTTAAAATAAGCAAAAAATTAACCACATTGAGCGTTAGCGCCCAATGTGGTATTTTTTATGCCCATAAACCGGTTAAGGCAAATTTATCTACATCAGCAAGCCCTTTATCGGTTAAGCGCAGGTGCGGTATTACCGGCAATGCCAGGAACGAAAGTACCATAAACACATTCAGCCCTTCCGGCACGCCAAGCTCCGCCGTCCAGTAACGCAGCTGCTTTAAGCGCCTGTTAACAAATTCCATGCGCTGGTCACTCATCAGCCCTGCAAACGGCAGCGGCAAAATGGCTTTTACCTCGCCGTCCAAAGCTACGGCAATACCGCCGCCTTCTTTGCGCAGCGCTGCAGCAGCCGTCAGCATATCGGCATCGTTAGTGCCCGCCACAATTAAATTATGCGAATCGTGTGCAACGGTAGAAGCAACCGCCCCGCGTTTTAATTTAAGCCCCTGTACAAAGCCAAGCCCAACATTGCCTGTTGCATGGTGGCGCTCAAACACTGCCAGCTTTAAAATATCACGCGAAGTATCGCTTACAGCCTCGCCGTTAATGCACAAAGGCTTTTCCAGCCGCACCTCGGTTAAAATCTGCTCCGGCACAATGCGGATAACCTTAATATTTTTATCAGGCTCTGCCATGATTTTCAGCCTGCTGCTGTCCAAATCCTTAATATTTGTTCCCGCAGCGGCTGGTTTAAGATAAGGCTCGCTCTCCCACAGCAATTTGCCGTTCTGTACAACTTTTTTGCCGTTTTTAAATACAAACTGCGGCGTAAAGTCCTGTAAATTGGTCAGTACGTTAATATCTGCCAGATAGCCAGGCGCCAAAGCGCCCCTGTAATGCAGGCGGAAACGTTCAGCCGTGTTCAGTGTTGCCATCTGCAAAAGCATTTCTGCCGGGTAGCCGTGCGTAACGCCAATTTCCAGCATATAGTTAATGCTGCCCTGCGTTACCAGTTCATCCAAATGGCGGTCGTCCGTTGCCATGCAGCAGCGGCGGCTGTTCAGCGGTGTAACGCACTGCAGCAGTTCCAACAGGTTGTGCGCGCCGCTTGCCTCACGCAGCATTAAATAACAGCCACGGCGTATTTTTTCAATGCCCTCCTGCCAGGTTGTAGCCTCATGGTCGCTTGTTACGCCGGCAGCAAGGTAGGCGTTTAAATCGCTGCCGCTGACGCCCGGCCCGTGCCCGTCGCAAATGCCGCCGCGCACCAGCGCCATTTTTTTCATTACGCCCTCATCGCCGTACAAAACGCCGGGGTAATTCATCATCTCACCCAGGCCAAGCACACGCGGATGCCTCAAAAACGGCTGCAAAGCATCTGCTTCCAGCACTGCGCCGCTTGTTTCCATACCCGTTGCCGGTACGCACGAAGGCAGCATAAAGAACACATCAAGCGGCATATCTTCCGTTTCCTCAAGCATCCACTGCAAACCCTCCGTGCCCAGCACGTTGGCAATTTCATGCGGGTCGGCAAAAATACCGGTAACGCCGTTTAACAGCAGCAGGCGCGCCAGCTCACGCGGAGCAAGCATTGTGCTTTCAATGTGCATATGCGCATCCAGAAAACCCGGCGTTAAATATTTGCCCGCCATATTGTATTCTTCCGTGCCCTTGTAGCTGCCGATACCGGCAATCACGCTGCCGCATACGGCAATATCGGCCGTTTCCCACTCGCCGGTAAAGCTGTTAAACACATTGCCGCCCTTTAAAACAAGGTCAGCCTTTTCCAGCCCGCGGGCAACACGCAGCAGCCTTTGTTCAAATTCTGCTTCACGCATAATATTACCTCATGTTAATAAACTGCAAATCTACGCCGAAATCTCCCGCTTTTAAAGTTTGTATTACGGCCTGCAAATCATCTTTTTTAGCGCCGCTGATTCTTACCTGGTCATCCTGCATCTGTGCAGTTACTTTTAATTTGGTAGCTTTAACGGCGGCAATAATAGCTTTGGCCTTTTCTTTGGGAATACCCTGCAAAATGTTCAGCGTCTGCCTTACCGTGCCTTTGGTGGCAGGCTCAACCTTGCCCAGTTCCAGGCAGCGCAGCGGAATGCCGCGTTTAGCCATGCGCGCACGCAGAATGTCGATAATCGCATTCAGTTTGTACTCGTCTTCGGCGGCAAGCTTAATGCATTTTTCTTCCAGCTCAATGCTGGCGTCGCTGCCGCGGAAATCGTAACGCTGTGCAATCTCCTTTTTGGTTTGGTTAACGGCGTTGTCCATCTCCTGCATATCCACCTGAGAAACAACGTCAAAAGAACTGTCTTTAGCCATTTATATAATCACTCCATTCTTGTATTGTGCTTATATTTTATCATAACATGTTCAATTTGGCACCTTTTTGCTTTTATAATGCATAATCTATAAAAAAGTAATTACTTATGTTATAATTAGCAATGTATACTAACTTATTGGGGTGTTAAAATGGTTAATAGAATTGAATGGATAGATGCATTAAAAGGATTTGCAATATTTACAGTAGTTTTAGGACATTGTACCGGAGGCGCATTAGCTTCACATGCATTTATTAATAATAAAGATATGATATTAGCAATTCATAATTTTATATATTCGTTTCATATGCCGTTATTCTTTTCTGCAAGTGGTTTTTTGTTTTATTTAACCAAAAGTTATAACAAATACAAAGTAAAAGTTTTAGACTTAGCTTTAATGTATGCTTTTGGGACAATTATTACATGGTTAATGAAATATTTTGCAGGAAATTCTATTAATTATCCTGTAACTTTTCAAACATTATTGACTAACATTTATAATCCAACATTTATATATTGGTATCTTTATGCTTTAATGTTAATGTACTTATTTTACTCAATAACTAAAATAAAACAAATAGATATTAAAGCTCTTTTACCCTTAGCAGTCATTTCTTGTAGTTCAAAATTTCTGCTTCCAAATTTAGGGATTGTAACTTTAGCTGTTTATTTTGCGTATTTCTTTGCATTGGGGGGGTACTTAATTAACTCGGAAAATTATAAAAAACTAAATAAATATATTTTGATACCTTGCACTGCAATTACTTTAATCAACATTTATTTATATATAAATCAAATAATATTGTCTTCTGAAATACAAATAATTAAAGATTTTATACTATCAAATGCCGCAATAATAATCTGTTATTATATTTTTACAAGTTATAAACAGCTTAAATTATTTAATCTATTTGGTTTCTACTCACTCCATATTTACGTAACACATGATTTTTTAGTGGCAGGAACAAGAATGCTTTTTATAAGACATAATCTTGAAAATTTTCCATTATTTGCAATAATCGGTTTAATATTAAGTCTTACTATCCCCATCATAATCGGAAAACTTTGCAGTAAAAACGCATTATTAAATTTCCCATTTGCTCCTTTAAATACTTTAAAAACTCTTTTTCCATCAAAATAATCTGCTAGATAACAAACCATAGGCACTGATGATAAGTGCCTATGGTTTGTTTTTATACGATTAACTTTATAACTGGCTTTATAAAACTCTTTTTCAATTCCTGCGGCTTATAAAAGAACATTTCTTCAGATTTTGATAAATGTTTATTATCATATTTCAACTTCAAAAGTTCAATGCTACAAATAAAATCGGCAACTTACAGTAATTTATATTCTGCCGGTTTAGCGTTTCTAAATTTAACATTAAATAAAAGAGTATTAAAAATGGCATTTAAAATGATACTTAACTTAATTTATCCATTATTATAGTAAACTATAATTTCATCATAACTTTGCAGCCATTCTAAATTATCTCTAATAAACTTAGAAAACTCTCTTGCCAATAAAGTGAATAATTCCATTTTCGTTCCGAATATATACTTTTCTATTACAAAGGTATACTGCTTTAATTTGCAAGTCAACATAAAATTTCTTAAGCAATATAATATTTTCTGCGTTAATCTATCATTAAATTTTTATATGCCTCTTCATGCCTTATAATAGGACCAGTATGAAAACAATTATCTTTAAAAGTGCAATTAAAAAGAGCATCCTCTGTAACAAGATAATATGATTTTTAGTCTGTCTTTTCGCCAAAATCTCCCGACTTATCAATAAAAATACTTAATATACTCATAAAGTCTTCAAAATAAATATGACGGGGAAATGTCCCCGTCTACAGTACCACCAGATTTTTCACCCAAGGCAATGCAAAATTATTTATTTTAATTTTTCAGCAAGCGCTCGTAAGCCATGCGGTATACTTCTTCATCCGCCCTTACGCCCACCACAATAATTTCCATAGTGGTTTCTGTCCGCTTAAGCTGATATACAACTCTGTAGCCCAGCCCGCGCAGCTTTATTTTAAGCAGATTGGTTAAGTTCATGCCGTGCTTATTACCAAGCGGCCAGCCATACCCGCCCTCTGCACGTGGAAGCGGGTTTTCTGCAACTCTGTTGATTGTTTTTAAAATTACTTTTTTAGAAGATGTATCAATTTTAGATAAGTCATCAATAGCCCTGCTGTCAAATTCCACTTTATAAGCCATTACTCAATATCCACCTCAACATCTTCAAGGTCTTTATCCGTAACGTCCAAAAGCTTCATTGCATCTTCCCGGCTATAAACTTTTCTTTCCGGCACGTTAATTCTTTCCATCGCCTCAATGTAAAGTTCCATATCAAACAAACGCTCCAAAAGCTGGTCATACCTTTCCGGCGAAATCAAAACACATTCAGGAAGATTATTTTTAAAAACATATTTAGTTCCGCTTTTTTTCACTTCTTCAAATATTTTGGCAGCGCCTCCTTTATTAAAATTACTGATAGGCACAATTTTTTCTGCCGTCAATACTCCACTCATACACTTCACCATCCTTTTGCCATCATTTTACCATATTTCCAAAAATTTATCTATAAATTTTCGGAAATTGTTTGTGTGCTGTTTATGTAAAACTCTAATTTATGTTTTCGCCATACATAAACTAACCCCCGGATACATAAAGTACCGGGGGTTTAAACAGCCTTCCCTCATTTGGCCATTAGTCGATAATGTTGTGCTGATATTCGTTGTACTGAGCTTTCAGTTTCTGCATAATTTCTGCCATTTCCAGCTGCAAATTGGAAGCTGCGTCAAAGTCGCCTCTTGCAAATGCTTCGCGGGTCATGGTGAACAGGCTCGGCTGCTCGGTAACGTCTTTAGCCATGGTGTTGCGCATTGCAGCGATTTTTTCCCACATTGCCGCATCATGCGTGGTATGGTTATCGTCGTCATGCAGTTTCTTCATCAGGCAGATTTCCTTATGATATTCAGGAATAATTCTGTTCAGAAGTTCCGTCTGCCAACGGATTAAAGCGCCTTTGGCAAAAGATTCGATAAATTCTTTTTTAAGAATGTTGCCGGTGGTAAGCACGGCAATTTTTTCCGGATAATTTTTAATGGCGCACATGTTTTCCCAAACGGTTGCGGGCGGTTTGCCAAACAGGTGGGCGCGTTCTTCTTCGTTGTAGTCTTCAAATACGTCATGCTCGCTGCGGTATTCTCTGTCTTTTTCAAGGTAGAAGCCTTCTTCGCCCGCTTTTTTGGACAGCTCGTTTTCCATTTCCTTAAGCGTTTTGCCGGATTCCACGCAGGCTTTAATGCCGTCCAGCATGGAGATGTAGAAAGCTGCAATGGCAAGGTAGGTATTGGTATACGGGTTCGGGGAACGCATTTCAATACGGGTTGCCATCGGGCTGTCGATATCGCGGATTAAGCCTGCCAGAATGGTACGGTTACGGGAAGGTACTTCCGGGCTGAGGCCGAGCGAAGTTACAATGCAGACAGGTGCTTCAAAGCCGGGTTTCAAACGGTTCAGAGAGTCGATGGTGGAAGAAATGAAGGGGTTGATTACTTCGTAGTTTTTCAAAAGCCCCATCATGGAACCGTAACCAACGGCAGAGAGGAATTCGGTGTGCATATCTTTCGGTGCAAACAGGTTAACAACTTTGCCGTTTTTCATTTTGGCGGCAATGCCAACGTGGGTATGTTCGCCGCTGCCGGCAACGCCCGGAACGGGTTTTGCCTGGAAGGAAACTTCAAGGCCGTTCAGGCGGAAAATTTCTTTAACGATAATGCGCGCCAGAAGTTCGTTATCGGCAGTTTGTACGCCGTAGCTGTATTTCCAGTCTACTTCCAGCTGTTCCATAACGTGGGTCATATGGCCGTTGTCGTCAATCTGTCCGCGTACGCCGCCGCATTCCTTATGGCCCATTTCAGGCCCAAGGCCGTAGGCTTCCAGCATTTCCACGGTTTGTTCCAGCGCGGTGCGCACGTTGCCGCGACAGCGCTGCCAATATTGTTCCTGCATCATCTGCGAGGAGCTTAATGCTTCAATCGGAGCATCTTCACGCGGGGATTTTACCCAGAATTCAAGTTCGGTTGCGCAGGTGAAAATAATTTTTTCAATGTCTTCACCGCTGATATGTTCCAAACCGGCAACCTGCGGATGCTTTTTAAAGAGCTCCAGCAGTTCTTTTTCAACATAGTCCAGCGTATCGTGCAGAATAGAGCGGGAGTCAACGCGTACGTTATTGTGTACAAGGACGCACGGAATACGCAGCGTGCCAACCATTCTGCCGGTTGCGGAATCGAAATGTTCGTAGTTATAATCAATATACCAGTTTACGCTGCTGTCGATTTTCATATCAACGCGGGCGTTATTTAAAGTAGCAATGCCGGTAAGCACAACGGAGCTGCCGTCGGTCTGGGCAGCCATGCCTTCCAGAAAGCCGTCAATATCTTTCAAAAACAGGCTGATAGGCACTTTTTCGTCGGTATCGTTGCCTGCAAAATCCACACCCATAAAGGAAACGAATTTAATTTCCGGGTGCGCTGTTAAAATCTCGGTCAGTGTTTCTCTGTTCTGTTCTTCGGGGCTGATAACATAAAGCATATCGGGGTTCATCATGTCGGTCACCTGCGGCTTTGCGCCGCGCTCCTTTCATTTAATTAAAATAATTAAAACAAAAATAAAATACAAAAGACCCTGCTACTTGGGCATACAAATAGCAGGGTCTCCATTGACCACGTTTGTATTATAACAAATAATTTTCTCCGCGTCCAGTAAAATCTTTCCGGTTTTGTAAAAATTTTAACGCTTGCCCAAAAAGCGGATGAGTATTTCCTCCAGCATTTCAAACTGCCTGCCGCCGTAGCGGATATTGGCGTTAAAATCTGCCAGTGCCAGCATAAATTCCGATAAGCTTTGCGCAGTAAAATTGCGGCACTGCTCCATTAATTTTTTTACGGCATAGGGCGACATTTTTAAAGCGGAAGCCGCCATTTGCTGATTCATTCCCTGCGCCGCCAGTTCTTTAACCTGCGCCAGACGGCGTACCTGAAAGGCAATCAAGCCGCTGACGGCTATCGCGCTGCCGCCGTGTTTCTTTTCGTTCTGCAAAAGTTCCAGCGCTTCGGGCAGGTTCTTTTGGGCAATGGCGTTTAAAAGCGCAAAGCGCGAAACTTCCGGCAACGAAGAAAACACCGCTTCAATGTCTGCTTTTGTCCAGATGCGCCGTTTGCCGCCGTAAACGTACAGCTTTTCTATTTCCTGCTCAAGCAAAAGCAGCGGTGCGGTATCGGCCGCAGAAAGATATTCCATCACCGTCTGTTCCGCATCATATTCAAAACGGCAGCCGCGTTTTTTTGCTTCGGCGTCAAGCCACGGCTTAAGCTGGTACGGCTTCAGCGGTTTACATTCGCAGGCAGCGCCTTCTGCCGCCAGCATTTTATAAAGGCGGCCGCGCTTGTCTATTTTGCTTACGCTGATAAACACATGGCAGAACTCCGGTATGTTTGCCAAAATTGCTTCCAGATTTTCTTTCTGTTTTTTTTCGGCGGCAAAAATTTTATCGTCGCTGATGATAACGAGGCTGCTGCCGCCAAAGAACGGATAAGTGTTAACGGCGGCGTTAAGCCTTTTTAAATCCGTATCGCGGTCGAAAACGCTTATTTCCATATCTTCATCCGCCGCGCTGCCAAAAACATATTTTTTTATGCAGGCTGCGGCTTTGCTGCGGTAATAGTTTTCTTCGCCGTACATTAAAATAACGTTAGGCAGGCTTTCGCCTTTTTCCAGCATTTCTATCAGTTTTTCCGGTGCCAGTTCCATAAAATCACCTTAAAAAAATTCTTTGTCGTACCTATAACTATACCATTGCAGGCGGCCTTCGTCAAAGCATACTTTTACCGCGCCCATTTTATCGGTACGCAGCACTTTGGCCCCGGCGGCCTGCAAACGTTGCACGGCATCACGCCCCGGGTGCCCGTAACGGTTATCCGCACCAACGGAAATTACCGCAAGCCGCGGCTTGGCCTGTTTTAAAAACAGCGGCGACGAAGAATAATTGCTGCCGTGATGGGCAACTTTTAAAACATCGGCCGGTTTTATTTTGGCAGCTGCCGCAAGTTCTATATTTTCATCAGCGTCGCCTGTAAACAAAACGCTGCCTGCGGGTTCGGCTATACGCATAATTACGCTGCTTTCGTTGCCTCCGCCTTCGGATTTTCCTGACGCCAAAACTTCAATGCGGCATTTGCCAAGCGTATATACACTGCCCTCCGCCGCTTCTAAAATATTTTGCGGCTTAATATAGTGCAGCAGTTTTTGTACATCTTCCGAAGGTTTTTCCTGCGGCAGCAGCAGTTTATTAACTTTTACAAGGCGCGCAAGCCCTGCCGCTCCCCCGGCGTGGTCATGATGCCCGTGGCTCAGCGCCAGCAGGTCAACTTTTTCAACGCCGAGATACCGCAGATACGGTACAATAATGCGGCTGCCGGTATCAAAGTTTCCCTGCAAACCGCCGCAGTCCACAATAATATTATGCCCGTCCGTTGTCTGCACCAAAGCGGCATCCCCCTGCCCCACGTCCATAAAATGCACGGTAAAAGGCTGCGGCGTAAAAATTTTATATGCCGCCAAAACAATTATGCCGGCCGAACAAATTGCTGCTGTGTACCTGCGCTCCGTTTTGCTGAACCAGTTGCTATTAAACAGCGCGGCAAGCATTATGTAATACAGCACAAAGCACGCCGCAGGCAGGTGCAGAACGTTAACTGCCGCCGCAGGCAGCGCCGCGAGAAAACTGACGGCGTTAAGCAGAGGCTGCATAAAAATTCCGGCAGCGTAAATTAAATACGTACCGGCAAAAGGCAGGCACAAACCGGCAAGCGCGGCTATTACCAAAATTTCCATAGCAGGCACAAGCAGAATATTAGCGGCAAAGGTTACAAGCGAAAGCTGGTTAAAATGCCATAATAAAAGCGGCAGGGAGGCAAGCTGCGCCGCAAGCGTAATGGCAAAACCTTCGCGTACAATTACGGGTTTTAAAAATTGCAGCCGCTCTTTAAGCTGCGGGTAAATAAATATCAGCCCGCCGGTTGCCGCAAACGAAAGCTGAAAGCCAACGTCCAGCAGCCACAAGGGGTTATATATTAAAAGCAGCACTGCCGCCGCACAAAAAATATTGCCGCTTTGCGCCTTTTTGTAAGTACCTGCACCGGCAAGTGCAACCGCACTCATAATGAATGACCGCCATACCGGTGCGCTGCCGCCGCATAACAGCGCATACAAAAATAACAAAAGCAGCACCGTTATTATCTGCGCTTTGCCGCGCCTGCCGATAATTAAAATTAAAAAGCCTGCCACCAGCGCCATGTGCGTGCCCGATACCGACAATATATGTGCAAGGCCGGTTACGGAAAATGCTTCGCGCGTTGCTTCGCTTAAGCCGTCATAACCGCCGAGCGCCATGCCGCACAGCACTGCCCCTGCTTCGCCGCCAACCGTATCTGTTATTTTCTGCCGCAGCCCCAGTGCAAATAAAAAGAATTTATCGCTGATATCAGCTTCACCCATAACCTGCAAAGCCGCCTGTTTTACAGACATTCTGCCCTGTAAGTCCTGCTGTAAATTCCAGTTTTCGCTGTTAAAGCTGCCGGGATTGGCAAAACCGTTAAGGCTTTTTAATGTGCCGGTAACGGCAATGCTGCCGGCCGTAAAATCTTTAACTTTGGCATTCTGCACAAACACGCGTATATTGCTGCGAGTTTTATGCAAATTACCGATGCCTGTTTGCAGCGCAGTACACTCAAGTATAAACCCGGTGCCTTTTTCCTGTTTTTTCAGCGTCAGCAAATCAATCTTGCCGTACACCGTTACCTTTTGCCCGATATAATTTTTAATATCCGCAGTGTGCGGCTGCATAGCCTTACTGCCTGCCGCCATGCCGCACAAGGCAAAAAATATAAGGGCTAATATGGCCGCGCCGTAAGTTTGCGGCTTAAATTTCGCCGCCGCTGCCATAAGCACGGCAAAAACCGCCGCCAGCGCAGCATAAACACTAAAATACTGCGGCATTAAAATACCGGCGTAATCACTGGCTGCAAAAAGTGCGGCTGCTGCCGCAAACCATGTTTTCATAAATCAAGCCAGGGCTGCATTTTCTTAAACTTTGCCTGCCCTATGCCCTTTACGTTCATAAGGTCCTCAATTCTGGCAAAGCCGTGGGCAGAACGGTATTCCACAATGCGCTGCGCCGTTACAGCACCAACGCCCGGAAGTGTTTCCAGCTCTTCCGCCGTGGCAGTGTTTAAATGTACCTTGCCCGTTAAAGCTGTTTCGCTTTCCTGCGCAGCATTGTAAGAAGCGCTGCCCTGCTCTGCCGTTTCCACAGCGCTTGCAGTGGTATTTGCAGCGGCAAGCCTGCGCCGTTCTTTTGCGCTCAGGCGGGGCACATTAACCTGCATACCGTCCTTACAAATTTTTGCAAGGTTTACCTTGACCTTATTGGCTTCTTCCGTCATTCCGCCTGCGGCGGCAATAGCCTCCACGGCTCTGCTTCCGGGCGCAATTTCGTGCAGGCCCGGGTTTGCCACAGCACCGCTTACATAAACCATTATTTTCGCTTCTTCTTTTTCGCTTGCCGTTACGGCCTGCTGTTCAATCTTTAAAACATCAGCTTCACGCTCATGTGGCCAAAAAGCGGCCAGCAAGCAAAAAACCACTGCCACGGCAACGGCCATTATTTTTTTATTCAATTGCGCCATCTGTTCAACTCCTGACAAAATAAAAAACTCCCCGGATTAAATCCAAGGAGTTTTTATAAATTTAACCTGTTACGGTTTTACAACGATATTAACCAGACGGCCCGGTACGCAGACAACTTTAACAATTTTAGAGGTGTCAACAGTTTCTGCAATATGCGGTTCGGCAAGGGCAAGTTTTTCCAGCTCGTCTTTGGTGGCAGCAGCAGGAACAACGAGGCGTCCTTTAAGTTTGCCGTTAACCTGCAAAGCAATTTCAATATTATCCACTTTCATGGCTGCTTCATCATATTCAGGCCATTTTTCTTCGTGGATGCTGCCTTCTTCGGAAATTACGCCGTGCCACAGTTCTTCCGTAATATGCGGAACGAACGGAGAGAGCAATTTCAGCAGGTTGGAAACAACTTCGTAAATAAGGCCGGCATGCGGAGTTTTTTCTGATTCTTTATAAGCATACAAGGCATTAACCAGTTCCATCATGGCACTGATGGCAGTGTTAAAGTTAAAGCGCTGCTCAATGTCATCCGTTACCTTTTTAATGCTGGTATGCAGTACGCGGCGCAGTTCTTTGCCTGCTTCGCTCAGTTCTGCCGGGTTATACTGCGTAACTTTTTCTGCCAGCACATCCTGGTAATGGTAAACTATACGCCATACCCTGCCCAGGAAGCGGAAGGAACCTTCAACGCCCTGGTCGCTCCACTCAAGTTCTCTTTCGGGCGGTGCGGCAAACATAATAAACAGCCTTGCCGTATCTGCGCCGTATTTGCCGATAATTTCTTCCGGCGAAACAACGTTGCCGAGAGATTTACTCATTTTGGCGCCGTCTTTAATAACCATGCCCTGAGTCAGGAGGTTGGTAAACGGTTCTTTGTAATCTACAAGGCCTGCGTCGTGCAGAACTTTCATAAAGAAGCGGGAATACAACAGATGCAGAATTGCATGCTCGATACCGCCGATATACTGGTCAACAGGAGACCAGTAATTTACTTTGTCTTTTGCAAACGGTGCTTTATCGTTTTTCGGGTCGGTATAGCGCAGGTAATACCAGGAGGAGCACAGGAAGGTGTCCATGGTATCGGTTTCACGTCTTGCAGGCTTGCCGCATTTCGGGCAGGTGCAGTTTACGAAGCTTTCGGAAGTTGCCAGCGGAGATACGGCACCGGCGTCAAACTTAACATCTTCCGGCAGCATAACCGGCAGCTGGTCTTCCGGCACAAGCACTTCGCCGCAGTCCGGGCAGTAAATAACCGGAATCGGCGCGCCCCAGTAACGCTGGCGGCTGATTAACCAGTCGCGCAGGCGGTAATTTACACGGCGTTTGCCAATGCCCATTGCTTCAATCTTGTCTTTAATTGCTTCCATACCGGCATGCAGCTCCATACCGCTGAACTCGCCGGAATTAACAAGCACGCCTTCTTTTTCTTCGTAGGCGTCGGTCATATCTTCTAATTTAAGCTCTTTATCCTTGGGATTAATTACAACAATTTTTTCAAGGCCGTATTTATCCGCAAACATCCAGTCGCGGGCATCGTGGGTAGGTACGCCCATAACCGCGCCGGTACCGTAATCGTAAAGTACATAGTTGGTAATCCAAACCTGTACTTTTTTGCCGGTAAGCGGGTGGATGCAGTAGCAGCCGGTAAACAGGCCCTCTTTTTCAGATTCGCTGGAAGTGCGTTCAATATCGGACTGATTTCTTACACGGTCGCAGAAAGCTTTAATTTCTTCGGCTTTCGGGTTGTTTGCGCACAGCTTTTCAACCAGCGGATGCTCTGCGGCAAGTACAACATAGGTAACGCCGTAAATCGTATCCGGGCGGGTGGTGTAAACAGGAATGCGTTCGCCGATTTCCGGAAAATCAAAGCTGAATTCCAAACCTTCGCTGCGGCCAATCCAGTTGCGCTGCATGGTTTTAACGCGTTCCGGCCAGCCTTCCAGCAGGTCAAGGTCTTTCAAAAGCTCGTCTGCGTAATCGGTAATTTTAAAGAACCACTGTTCCAGGTCTTTTTTTACTACTTCGTGGTCGCAGCGCCAGCATTTGCCGTCAATAACCTGTTCGTTGGCAAGTACGGTGTTGCAGGTGTTGCACCAGTTAACGGCCGATTTCTTTTTAACAGCCAGGCCGCGTTTGTAAAACAGCTCAAAGAACCACTGGGTCCATTTATAATAATCTGGTTTGCAGGTAGTTACTTCGCGGTCCCAGTCGTAAGAAAGGCCGAGGCGTTTCTGCTGGCGCGTCATGTTGGCAATGTTTTCCATCGTCCATTTTTTCGGCGGAATGCCGTGTTTGATAGCGGCGTTTTCTGCCGGCATGCCGAAGGAATCCCAGCCCATGGGGTGCAGCACGTTAAAACCGTTCATGGTACGGAAACGGGCTACAACGTCGCCGATAGAATAGTTGCGGACATGGCCCATGTGCAGATTGCCGGAAGGATACGGGAACATTTCCAGCACATAAGATTTCGGGCGGCTGCTGTCCATCTCTGTTTTAAAAGTTTTGTGTTCTTCCCAATAAGCTTGCCATTTGGCTTCAATCTCATGGGGATTATACTTTTCCTGAATCATATTTTTCAACCTCGCAAATAAAGCTATTTATAGATAATACCCTTAAAATTATATAGCTTACAGGATTTAAAGTCAATTATAAATACCCTGCACCTGCATTAATATCGCCAAAGTGTAAAAAATATGATACAATCAAAGAAGATTTTACATAAGAAGGAGACAGCATGAGCCTTTTTGCTATCGGTGACTTTCATTTATCGGGCGAACCGCCTGCCAAACCAATGGAAGTTTTCAGCCCGAACTGGGAAAACCATTTTGAAAAAATACGCCGTAACTGGCTGACTAAAATTACAGAAACGGATACCGTAATTATCTGCGGCGACACCTCGTGGGCCATGTCGCTGGAGGCTGCCATGCAGGATTTGAACCGCATTGCCGCCCTGCCGGGTCAGAAAATAATTCTGCGCGGCAACCACGATTACTGGTGGACTTCGCTGAAAAAAATGCAGCAGGCCACGGAAGGCAAATTTATGTTTTTACAGAACAACTTTTTTGCCTGCGTCGATGTTGCCGTCTGCGGTTCGCGCGGCTGGATTCTGCCGTCGTCGGAAGCGTTTACGGATGACGACAGGCATATTTACCTGCGTGAAGGCATAAGGCTGGAAAATTCGCTTGCCGCCGCCAAAAACGCAGGCTTTAACAAATTTGTTGCCGCCCTGCATTACCCGCCGCTGTATAAAGCAGACGAAGAAACCATATTTACGGAACTTTTTGCCAAATACGGCGTTAAGCACTGCGTTTTCGGGCATATTCACGGGCAGGACGCAGGCAATATTTTTGAAGGCGAAACCCGCGGAGTAGCTTATAAGCTTGTAAGCTGCGATACGCAGAACTTTATGCCGCAGCTTGTGCTGCCGTAAGAACAGCCATTACGCCATAAAATTTTATTTCAAACCTCATTCCGCACTCATCCGGGTGCGGATTTTTTTATTGCTGCTTTAATCGGTACGCCGTTGCAAAAGGCTGCAAAACGCTTTCATCACGCGCAAACGTTACTCCGTCTTCAACAATCAGCCTGCCGTCGCAAAGAGCAATGCCGTTTACGCAAGCACCGCTTTTAACGGTAATATCGTATTTTGAAAGCAGCAGCGCTTTGCCGAGCACGGCATTTTTGCCTATTTCAATCTGCCCGTCGCTGATAATAACGCAAAAATCCGGCATTTTGCTGCCGTCAGCAATAAAAATGCTAATTTTGGAAACAAGCACACCTTCGCCTTTAATGTTTTTGGAGCTTGCGGCAATGCTTTTGCTGTAATTGCCGTCATCATAATACAGCGCGCCACCAAGTCCGTATTCTTCAAACGTACTTTTGGAAGGAAAATCCATTTCCTTAAACGCGGCAAAATTTTTCACATCAAGGCTTTGTAAAATTTCACCCAGTTCACCGGCATAAGCAATGCCTTCCGGCAGATTTTCCGCGCCCTGCAAACTTTTACCCGCAGCAAGCGTATAACGTTTACCAAGTTCCGCAATTTGCTGATGCAAAGCTATTTGAAGCTGCTGCAAAGCAAAAGTTTCGCCGCCTGCTTCTGCCTGTATGGTGTATTTTTTTATGCCGCCTGAAGTGTTTTCTTCAAATATTCCTGCTTTAAGCGTGTAATTGCCGGGGTACAGCTTCTGCGGCAGCAAATTAATTCCACTTTCCGGCAGGCTGCCGTTTTCAAACCCGGCTTTTGCAAGTGCCTGCGCCGCAAACTGCAGCTGGCGCCGCAAAATACGCCTGCTGTTTTCTTCCGCTTCCTGGCGTACCCAGTATGCCGCCGCATGCAGGCATACCGCCGCGCACAAAATACCTGCCAGCACTGCTGTGCCTATGCCGCCGCGGCAATCCTTCAAAATTTTATTAAAAACTGCCATTTGCCAAAACATAAACTTCCGTAAATTTTTTACTGCGCCCGCTTGTATTATCTTTAAATTCCAAAGTTACCTTAATTTTATCTGCGGCAAGCTGCTCCGCTTTTATGGACTGCAAAGTAACCTCCGCCAGCGAAAGCGGGTTTACGCCGCGCGTGGAATTATATTTAATTTCGCGTGCCAGCGCGCCGCCGCTGCGGTAAAAAGTTACCTGCCTGTTGCCGTACACTTCAGTGCAAACAATTTTATCATTGCTGCCCGTTGTTATTTTTAACCTGCTGCTGTTTAAAAGCAGTTCGTGTTCAATAAAACTCTGGCTGTAACGTGCGGCACGGTATAAAAGCAAGTCGCTTTTTAAATTTTGCCACGAAGCAGCAAAGGCAGAAAGCCCGTTATAAAAAATAACGGCACAAATACCGGCAGCGGCAAGTGCCGCACAGGTTTCCGCAAGTAAATAGCCCTTGTTATTCACCGCCGGTTACCACGCTTGCCAGTATTTTCCCGCCGCTGTTTTTAACCGTTACATAATAAAACGGCCCTGTAAGGCCGGGGCAGTAAAGCTCAGTTTTTTCAACGGCAAGCCCTGCCTGCTGCAAAGCTGTTTCATCATAAGCGCCAACAGCCGCATTAAACGCATCTGCCGCCGCGTTGCGCTGCACCATTAACTTTATGCCGCTTGTATATGTGCCAACCGCGCTTACGCAGATGATTACTGCCGCTGCCAGGCACACTAAAACTTCCGCCAGCAAATAGCCTTTGCCGCCCTTCATTTAAACACAACCCTTCCGGTAACAGGCTGCACCTGCAGCCATTTGCTGATGGTTTTATCCTGACGGCATTTAATAATATAGTTATTGGCTGCCGAAGGCGCTCCTTCGCCGGAAAATTTCAGCGCATTAAAATGCTGGTCAAAATATAACCCATTTTCAAACTTTCTTAAAACGGAAAGTTTGCCGCCGTAATAAATGCGGTAACCGCCTTTATCGGCGTCCATTTCCAAACGGCTTTTGCCGCTCATATCGTAAAAAGAATACTGCTGCAAAGCTGCAATATCACCAGCAAGGCATTGGGCAGCGCGCTCTGCCTGCATTTTCAGCAGATACTTCTGCACACCGCCGTAAGCTGGCACCAAAAAAGCAGCAGCCATTGCCATAAGCCCTGCCGCCGCCAAAAACTCTGCCAGCCCGAAGCCCTTATTCTTCAGCGTCACTGCTGCCATCGGATATTACCTGTTCACCGTCCGCATTTCTGCCTTTCAAAGTATAGGTCAGCTTGTCGCCGGAAGGAGTGTACACCAGTTCCGTTCCGGTAGCATCCTCAAACTTCTTGCCTTTGGCAATGTATTCGTCCACCAGGTCGCTTAAAGCGCTCGGGCAGGTGCCGTTATCCATTTTATAAAGCAAAATGGCGTTATCAATTGTTGCCAGGTCGCTTTCAAGGCGGGCGTTTTTAGCGCGTCCGGCTGCGCTGTCAAGCGACGGCAAAAGCATGGCGCCCAAAACGCCTAACAAAGCCACCACCGCCAAAACTTCCAATAAAGTAAACCCGGCATTGCCGCGTAATTTGTTAAGCAAATTATAACCCCTTCCATAATCAAAATCCGGGCAGCGCGCCCGATAAGGAAAACATTGGTGCAGCCACAGCCAGAATAACCGCCGAAACAACTCCGGCTGCCACTGTTAAAAGCAGCGGCTCCAGCACTGTTTTTAAATTTTTCAGCGTATCGTCAAAACGGTACTGCAAAATTTCTGCGGCGCGCATTAACATTTCCGGCAGGCGTCCCGTTTCGGCCCCCACGCCGATAAATTCCGCACTTAAACTGCAAAATAACGGTTTTGCCTTTAATGCCGCCTCTGCCGGGTTAACGCCGCGCAGCACGTCAGCGGCAAAAACTTCCGCCCTGCGGCACAGCTCGGCATCCCCCAACGCCGAACCTGCAATCTGCGCCGCCTGCGGCAGAGGTATGCCGCCGTGCAGAAGCAGCGCCAGTACTTTGTTAAAGCGAATTTCCAGATACAGTTCTTTTTGCGCTTTAAAAAACGGTACCTTAAACACAAGTTCAAGCAGCCGCTTTCGCTGCGCCGCCGCAATTACCAAAACTACTGACAGTAATACGCACGCTGCCGGCATATTGACGGCTAAAAATTCCTGCACGTCAAAAAGCAGCTTCAAATACGGCGGAAGCTGGGCATTCATTGAAGCATATAAATCTTTAAACAGCGGCAGAACCTGCACAATAAATAAAACTGCCGTTGCCAATGAAGCTGAAAAAAGAAAGAGCGGATACAAAGATATATTTTTAAGAAAACGCTTCATCTGCACCTGCAATTTATAATATTCTGCCAGTTCTTCCAGCATTTCGCATAAAATACCGCCGTTTTCACCTGCTTCGGCCACCGCCGCAGGCAGTGCACCCCACACCTCCTGCCTGTTTTTTATGCAGCCTGCAAAACTCGTGCCCATTTTTAAATCGCGCTCAATGCCAAGGCAAAGCTGCGCCGTTTTTGGCGGCAGGCGCTCTGCTAATACGCCAAGCGACTTTAAAAGCGGCAGCCCGCTGTTAAGCATCAGCGCCAGCTGGCTGAAAAACACCGTTTTTTCTTCATCGGTTAAGCTTTTTTTAGTTTTGCTAAACTTAAACAGCCCCTGCTTTTTTGCCATGGCACTTGCTGGCTTTTTCTGCTGCAAAAAGGTTAAATAACCATAATTGCTGCGCACAAAAGCCGCTGCCTCAAATTCGCTGGCAGCACTGTAAACTCCGCTGCGGCTCACGCCGGAAGAATCTACCGCTTTCCACCTGTACTGCTGCACCGCTGCACCCCTTTCCGGGTAATTGATATTCGCCGGTGCAGAAAGTTTTCCCACAAATTCTGTTTTTATTTGTGAAAAATTTGTAAAATAACAAAACACTCCGATAACGGTTTTATCCGTACCGGAGTGTTTTATTATTTCATTTTATGCTTCTCAAACCAAACCCATCCATTTCCAGTATGTCGCGCCTAAAAGCATTATCAGCGCAAAAGCTATAAGCGTAAGCGGTATGCCGGATTTTACAAAGTCGTTAACTTCAAAAGTATCGGTGCCGTAAGCAATCATGTTCTGCGGTGCGTTTACAGGCAGTATAAAGCCGAAGCTTACAACGTACTGCAAAATCATCGTCATGCCTACTACGTTAACGCCCGGCGTTTTAAGCTGCTGCAGTACGGAAATTATTATCGGTATAATGGCCGATGCAAGGCCGGTGGCACTGGCAAACCCCATGTGGATGACGATAAGGAAAACGGTCATTATAGCGAGCACCATTAAAGTGGTAGAACTTTCCAGCGCGAAGATAGAAACTATCTGGTTGGCAAGCCAGGTTGCAGCTTTTGTGGAAAGCAGCGCGCTTCCGAGCGAAATGCCCACGCCGAACAGCACAACCGTGCCCCAGTTAATTTTATTTACGGTTTCGTTCCAGTGCATTACGCCGATTTTAGGCAGCATTAAAAGTGTTATCGCCACCATGGTACTGGTGGAAGTATCTATGCTGTGCAAAACTTTTTCGGTAGCCTGCCCGCCGGCAATTTCATCAATTTCAGGCGGCATAATATGCAGCATCAATTTATAAAGCGCTGCCGACATCAGCACGGCAAACGGGGCAGCGGCAATAAACCAGTCCAGCCACGAAATATCAACGCCCAGCGTCTGGCTGATGAAGTTTACCGCAACCATGTTCTGCGCCGCCGCAGTTTTTATGCCTACATTCCATACACTGTCAACCTGCGCCACGGTAATCATCAGCATGCCTGCAAAACGGCTTTTCAGCGGTACGCCGAAGGCTTTAATCATACCCATAACAATGGGGACAAGGCAGGCAACGCGCGCCGTTGTGCTCGGCACAAAAAAGCTTAAAATAAAGCCGCACAAAATAACGCCCAGCAAAACGCGGTTTGCTTTTGCCCCTACTTTGGAAAGTATCATCAGGGCAATACGTTTATCAAGCCCGGTTTTAGTCATGGCCGCCGCCAGAAACATAGCCGCCGCCACAAGGCAGAAGGCCGTTGACGAAAACCCTTTCAGCGCCATGCCGAGCCCGGCACTTGTGCCGTACAGCCTGCCTGTTGCCTCGTTAGGCGCAAACCCAACCAGAAGGGCAATTAAAACCATTATCACGCCTGCGCTTACAGGGTACGAAATAGCCGTTGTTGCCCAGACAATTACAGAAAACACCATAACCCCAATCATCCTGTGCCCTGCTATAGACAGGCCTTCCGGCGTGGGAAGAAGCACAATAACAGCCAGAACAGCAAGCGCAATATAAAACCCAAAGCGTTTCATAAAACCCGGCTGAGCCTGTTTTAAAGCAGTTTCCTTTCTCATAAAAACACATCCCCTCAAACAAAAATTAAAATAAAAAAGAGGCCTGCGCATTAAAACGCAAGCCTCTTTGCTTAAACAAATTATAGCACTTTCACGCCAGAAGGACAATAGTTTTTATTGTAAGGATTGTTACATTCCTTTGTTATATTTAAAGCTGTCCAGCGTGGTATGAATTTTTTTGGCAAGGCTGTCGGGCAGTCCTTCAATATTAACGTTCAGGAAGCCGCGCACAATGGTTGCCGTAGCGTCGTCCTCGCTCATACCGCGCGCCATAAGGTACTCAATTTCTTCGGGGTTAATGCGGCCAACGGCAGCTTCGTGGCTCATTTCGGCATTGCCTGTCTGTGCGTCAAGCTCCGGAATTGCCAGAATATAACCTTTATTGCTCAGCATCAGGCCGTCGCATTCCAGATGGGCGCGCACGCCTTCAACTTTGCCAATCATGCAGCCGCGGTTAATAACTTCGCCGCCGGTAGAAATGGTGCGGGTAATAGATTCGGCACGGCAGCCGTCCGCGTTAAGCACAACCCTGCCGCCGATATCAAGGTGCGAGCCTTCCGGAGCAACTAAAATGGAGTTCAGGCGTGCAACGGCGTTTTTGCCGTTTAAGTTAACGGTCGGGTACATCTGCACATCCTTTGCTTTTTCAATTAAAACATAGTTGGAGATATACTGGCCGCCTTCTTCCACCATGGCAACAGTACGCGGGCGCACCACAACATTTTCGCCCCAGCTGTGAATCATGGTAAAGCTCAGCTTGGCATTTTTGCCGATATACATTTCGCTGATGCCGATATGCATGCCGTTTTCAACTTCATGTGCCGAAGTACAGCCGGAAATAATGCTCAGCTCCGCGCCGTCCTCAACAATAATAACATTGTGCACATGCTGCAGCTGCTGGTCGTGGCTGATGCACATGCAGGCCTGCAGCGGCGTGGTAATTTTTTCGCCCGCCTTTACGCGGATAAAATAACCCTGTTCTTTTTCAAGGGCGGTTCTTGCAGTATATTTATCTGTATCGGGCTGCACAGCCTTCCACCAGTATTTTTCCACCAGCTCCGGATATTTTTCGGCAGCTTTGCCGGTGCTCATCAGCTCCAGCGGAGTTTGTTTTTTTACTTTAATTTCCACAGCATTGTTATCAAGCTGCACAAACGAAGCGCTGCGGCTTTCTTCTTCCGCCGCACCGGTTTCAATGCCAACGTATTCCAGGCGCCCGCGCGTTGCTTCCGAAAGGTCATCCACGCTTTTAAGGCTGCCCTTATCGCTGTCGCTGTAAGAGTTTAAATCTATGTCATTGCCGTAAACGGCTTTTTTCTCAAGTGCAGCAGTAAGTTTTTTATTATCCATTATTTTTTCACCTCGCATTTGCCGCGTTTAACACAGGTTTCATAACCTGCCTGCCCAATGCAGTTCAGTACGTCCAGCGGGTCACCGCAGGCACAGGTCATTTTTCCTTCATAAAGAATATGCGCATGGCTGGCAGGCACATATTTTAAAATATGGCCGGAATGGGTAATAATCAGCCCACTGCGTTTGCTTTCCAGCGGATTGCAGTTTTCCCAGCCCTGGTTTTTAATGCAGCACGGCTTATCACAGCCAGCGCCGCCGCACGGTTCGGTATGCAGAATATAGTTTACGGCTTTGCCGACGAGGGCAATGTTTTCCAGGTCAACGCCGCTTTCCGGTTCATCCAGCAAAAGCAGGTCGGGGTTCTGCGCCATCAGCTGCAAAAGCTCGCAGCGTTTTAACTCGCCGCCGCTGAAGCCGTCGTTAACGCTGCGGTCGAGGAAATTATCCAGCCCCATCCATTTAGCCATTGTTTCGGCTTCTTCACTGGTTGCACCGCAAATTTCCACCATTTTGCGCAGCGAAAGCCCGCGTATCGTCGGCGGGCGCTGAATCATTACGCCAACGCCGAGCCTTGCCCTTTCGTCGCAGCTCATATCTGTAATGTCCTGCCCTTTAAAATAAATTTTGCCTTCTAAAATTTCGTAACGGTTAAAGCCCATAATCGCACCAATAAGGGTGGATTTGCCGGTGCCGTTAGGCCCGAACAGCACATGGACTTCGCCGGGTTTAATATGCAGATTAATATCGTTAAGTATTTTACGCCCGCGTACAGCTACGGACAAATGCTCTATTTTTAACACTTAATTTACCTTCTTTCTTCAGGATTTGCTTTGATTGCGTTATCATTATAACACAGCTTCCAAATTAATTCCATACTTTTTTTGTAGGAATTTCTCCATAGCCATTTATTCATACATGTGCTACAATAATAACAACGCTTTTATTATAAGCAGGAGGTAACTATGCATCAATATCTTTTTTACATCGGCGACTTCCCAATCCGTATGTACGGGCTGGTTTTATGTATGAGCATTTTTCTGGCAACGGGCGTGGCCTACTTTTTAGCCAAGCAGGACGGACGCTGGCACCAGCACGTTCTTGATATCGGCATTTACGGCGGCTTTGCCGGGCTTATCGGCGCGCGCCTGTGGGATGTGTTTTTTTTCGACTGGGATTACTACCAGCACCACCTGCTGGAAATTCCCTTTGTATGGCAGGGCGGCATGGCAGTGCAGGGCGGCATTATTGCAGGCGTGCTTACCGGCATTTGGTACTGCAAGCGCCATAATATCGACTGGGTTGCCTTTGCCGATATCGTTACGCCCTCCATTCTTATAGGGCAGGCAGTTGGGCGCATGGCAAACCTGCTGAACGGCGATGCCTTCGGCTCCCCTACCGGCGGCAACTTCGGCATTTTGTACCCTGTTGGCACGCTGGCACACAAAACCTACGGCAGCCAGTCGCTTTGGCCTGCGGAAGTTTGGGAAGGCCAGCTGGACGTTGTCATTTTTGCCCTTTTATTAATCTTCCGCGCCTGCGGCCACGCCAGAGGGCAGGTAATGTGCCTTTATGTTATGCTGTATTCCGCCGTGCGCTTTGGGCTGGAAATGCTGCGCGGCGACTACGTGGAACCATTCCTGTTCGGCTTAAAATCGGCGCAGGCAACAAGCTTGATATTCTTTTTAATTGCGCTTGCCGCCTTTATTTACTGCGGCGTGAAGGATAAAAAGAAAACAGCCGCTTCCAAAACTGCATCAAAAAATAATAAAAAATATTAAACTTATTATAAATGACGAATGATTAAAAATTTTTATATGTTCACAAACTGTTCAAATTCTTGCCCTTTTTATGTCAAATATATTTTGTATAATAAAGCCATAGCAAGTGAGAACTTGCTAAACCCTTCCCATCAAATTCATCATAAACAGCTTTCCTAGAGAGCGGCGCTTGCACTAATCCCCTGCAAGCGCTGTTTCTCTTTGCGTTAAAATGCCGCCGGAGCGCGGCTTTTTTTATTATGCCGCAGCATTTTACCACAGCCGTTTAAAAATGCCGGTACGCAAAAACCTCCGCAGAAAATTTTTGCGGAGGTTTTCTTTTGCCGTTATTCAATTATCTGCCCAAGCGGCTTTTAAAATCGTTGTAGTTAAATTTTTTAATCAGCTTAAGCTGCCCTGATGCCGTATATGAATAAATGGCAGGCAGCGGCATGCCGTTAAAGGTATTGTTTTTGCAGGTAGTGTAAATTGCCATATCGCCAAACAAAAGCATATCGCCTTCGCCAAGCGGCGCGTCAAAGCTGTAATCGCCGATAACATCTCCCGCAAGGCAGGTTTGGCTGCCCAAACGGCAGGTATAACTTTTTTCTGCGGCGTCGCCTGCGCCGTACAGCGGCGGACGGTAGGGCATTTCTAAAACATCGGGCATGTGGCAGGCAGCACTGGTATCAAGTATCGCGATATTGGTGCTGCCGTTTTTGATTATATCCAGTACGCGCGTTGCCAAGTAACCGGCGTTTAAAGCGCAGGCTTCGCCAGGTTCCAAGTACACGGTTACGCCCCATTTTTGCTGCGCATAATTAATGCATCGTTCCAGCACGCTGATGTTATAACCGGGGCGGGTAATATGGTGCCCGCCGCCAAAATTAAGCCACTGCATTTTGGGCAGCACATCGCCGAAACGCTGTTCAACGGCTTGTAAAGTTATTTCCAAGTCACCGGCATCCTGCTCGCACAGTGTGTGGAAATGCAAGCCATCAAGCATTGCCGTAAGCTCCGGCTTCATTTGCTCATCCCACTGCGCGCGGGTAGTGCCCATGCGGCTGCCGGGAGCGCAGGGGTCGTAAATGGCATGCCCTTCCTGCGTGGAACATTCCGGGTTAATGCGCAGGCCCACGCTTTTGCCCGCCCGTTTGGCAGCGGCTCCGTATTTTGCCAGCTGGCGCGGAGAATTAAACACGATATGCCCCGCGTATTTTAACAGTTCGTAAAACTCGTCCTCACGGTAAGCGGCGCAAAAAACGTGTACTTCCTTGCCGGGCATTTCTTCCGCGCCAAGGCGTGCCTCGTACAAACCACTGGCTTCCGTACCGGCAAGATAAGACGCAAGCACCGGGTATAAATCGTAGTTGCTGAACGCCTTCTGCGCCAGCAAAATTTTACAGCCCGTACGCTCTGCCACGCCCGCCAAAATTTCGCCGTTGTGCTTCAGCATCACTTCGTCCAAAATATAACAGGGCGTGGGCAGGCTGCCAAAAACTTCCTGCGGCAGCTTACCGCGCAGCCCGGCAAACTGCGGGCGGCTGTCTTTAGTTAAAACGCCCATCAGTCTACCAGCACCGGGGCATAGCTTTCGCTTCTGGGCAGGCCGTATTTATCCAGCGCGTCCAGGAACGGGTCCGGGTCAAACTCTTCCACGGTGTACACGCCGGGTTTGTTCCATTTGCCGGTCAGCAGCATCATTGCGCCGCACATAGCAGGTACGCCGGTGGTGTAGCTTACTGCCTGGCTGCCGACTTCTTTGTAGCATTCTTCGTGGTCGCACACGTTGTAAATATAGTAGGTTTTATCTTTGCCGTCTTTTTTGCCGGTAAAAATGCAGCCGATATTGGTTTTGCCCTTAGTACGCGGGCCAAGGCTTGCCGGGTCGGGCAGCAGGGCTTTCAAAAATTTAATCGGCACAATTTCGTGCCCTTCAAACATTACCGGCGTGGTAGAAAGCATGCCTACGTTTTCCAGGCAGCGCATATGGTCAAGGTAGCTCTGCCCAAAGGTCATAAAGAAGCGGATGCGTTTTACTTCGGGAATGTTCAGCGCCAGGCTTTCAATTTCTTCGTGGTGCAGAAGGTACATATCCTTATGCCCAACCTGGTCAAAATCATATTCGCGCTTAATGCTCATAGCAGGAATTTCTACCCATTTGCCGTTTTCCCAATAGCTTCCGGGGGCAGATACTTCGCGCAGGTTAACCTCGGGGTTGAAGTTGGTGGCGAAGGCATAACCGTGGTCGCCGCCGTTGCAGTCCAAAATATCAATAGTATCGATGGTGTCGAACTCGTGTTTTTTGGCATAAGCGCAGTAAGCCTGCGTTACGCCCGGGTCAAAGCCGCAGCCCAACAGCGCGGTAAGGCCCGCTTCTTCAAATTTTTTGCGGTATGCCCATTGCCAGCTGTAATCAAAATAGGCGCTGAAGCCTGCTTCTTTGCAGCGTTTTTCGTAAACGGCGCGCCATTCGGGGTCGTCGGTGTTTTCCGGTTCGTAGTTGGCGGTATCCATATAATTTACGCCGCAGGCTAGACATGCATCCATAACCGTTAAATCCTGGTACGGCAAGGCAATGTTCATTACAAGGTCGGGTTTGTATTCATTAATCAGCGCTTTCAGCTGTTCAACATCGTCAGCATCCACCTGCGCTGTGGTAATTTTGGTGGCGGTTTTGCCTTGCAGTTCTGCCGCGAGCTTATCGCATTTGGCTTTGGTACGGCTGGCAATGCACAGCTCCGTAAAAATTTCGCTCACCTGGCAGCATTTGTGGATGGCAACGGTAGCAACGCCGCCGCAACCGATAACAAGAACTTTACTCATTTTACAACTCTCCTTTAAATTTTATTTATGCAATGCTAAAAGCAATTCCCTCAAAACTTTGCAGGCCGTAGCGGTCGATACGCCGCTGGCGTCCAGCATCGGTGCCAGCTCGTTTACGTCCGCGCCGATTACGTTGGCCGTACACACGCAGCGCAGTGCAGCCAACAGCTGTACAAAACTTACGCCGCCAGCTTCCGGCGTGCCGGTGCCCGCAAAAACGGCAGGGTCAAGGCAATCCAAATCTATCGTAAAATACACGGGCGTGCCGTCAGCCTTAAGCTGCGCCACGGTTTCTTCCAGCCCGTCAAAAGTAAATTTCTGCATTTGGGTATGTTCTTTGGCAAAGGCAAATTCTTCGCGTTCGCCGCTGCGGATGCAGAACTGATGGATGTGGCCATCCCCTACCAGCTCGTGGCAGCGGCGCAGCACACAAGCGTGGCTGAGCTTTGCGCCCAGATAGTCGTCCCGCAGGTCGGCATGGGCATCGAAGTGGACGATGTGCAGGTCGGGGTATTTCTTCACCGCAGCACGCACCGCACCCAGCGTGACCAAATGCTCGCCACCCAGCAGCAGCGGGAACTTGCCGTCCTTCAAAATTTCCTCTGCCCGGGCCTCGATATCGGCCAGTGCCAGCTCGCTGGAGCCGAAGCACAGCTCCAGATCGCCGCTGTCGAACACATCAAAATCGGTCAGGTCGGCGTTCTGGTAAGGGCTGTAAGTCTCCAGACCGTAGCTCTCGTGCCGGATGGCCGCCGGGCCGAACCGTGCACCGGGGCGGTAGCTGGTGGTGGAATCGTAAGGCGCACCGTACAGCACGATGCTGGCGGCGCGGTAGCTGCTGTCGCAGCCGATGAAATTTTCAACATTGCGATGCAGCATCAGTGTTCCTCCACTTCCCGCAGCATCTCCTCCAGAAAAGCCGGCAGGTAGAATGCTCCGATATGCAGTTTGGTGGTGTAGTAGCGGGTGCGCATATTCAGCGCCTTCCACGACTCTGCATCAAGATCATCGATGGGATGGTATTTTTTGCTTGCAAAGCCGAACAGCCAGTAGCCCGCCGCAAAGGTAGGGATATGTGCCTGATACACCCGGCTGATGGGGAAGGTGGATGCAATGCGCTTGTGGCTGCGCTGCATGGCGGTGGCGTCCTCGGCGTAGAACGGGCTGCCCTGCTGGTTGACCATGATGCCGTCCTCTTTCAGGGCGTTGAAGCAGCTGCCGTAGAACTCGCGGGTGAACAGACCCTCAGAGGGGCCGAAGGGGTCGGAGGAGTCCACGATGATGAGGTCGTATTCCTCCTCGCAGCGGCGGATATACTTCAGGGCGTTCTCAAAGTAG
>OHPB01000402.1_pt1 | contig 31688 bp, 25 predicted proteins | sample 1577621 | NCBI WGS metagenome assembly OHPB01 (sample SAMEA3879577, study PRJEB24766) | human gut metagenome | biome: human-associated habitat; feature: feces | place: USA | collected 1985/1987 | reverse complement strand
TATTATTTCAGATAATATATATATAGCCTTCTTCATTTTCAGTTTTTGCCCGCCGGCCACTATTGCCAGTCCTGTATCTCGCCACCGATTTCAATCTTGATCTGGTCAGGATTGTTTGAAATAACCAGGTTGACAAGATGCTCGGTGCCAGGCTTGAACAGGAAGGTGCTCTCGAACAGGTAGGAGACACCCTTCATTACGACCTCAATCAGCGGCATGCGGTTTGAGATGCGCTGCGGAACAATTATTGCAGTATAAATTGTGCCGGCAACCTGCTTCGCCGTTATCGTCTTGCTCTTACCTCTCACCTCGCGCGTCGCAACTCCGGCGCTCAGGTCTATCGTTGCCTCTGGTACAGTGTTGTGTACATATACTTCGGCTGTCTGCGGCATGTCGCCTTCAAAGTCTTCGCCTTTCACCAGACGGATTGTGAGCTTGCTCATTATGTGCTTGAACTTCAGGCTAACCGGCGAGTTCGACGCACTTACGCCCTTGGTCTGCGCGTAAAGGAAGTCGCTCGCCTCATAGCCGTCCATTCCCGTGGCGCCGTCAACACCCTTTTGGTCTGCCTTGACGCTGAACGGCAGGTTCTCGATAGAGCTTACCGGACTTATGTAGGGATAATAGGCGTATGCGTTGTACGTGCCTGCGTCCCAATAGAGCGTCCTCGACGCCGACCACGAGCCGCCGTTGCATGTCAGCGCCTCGTTGTTTACAAGGTTGCCGCCTATCTCCAGCGGCTTGTCGGTTTCTCCGACGAATAGTCCTATCTTGTCGCCGTTCTCAAAGTCTGTGTCGGTTACGCGCGACTTCTGTCCCGGATGGATTACCGAAAAGGTCATTGGCGTATGCTTCGGGTCTGTCAGTTGCATCTCGTCGTCCTGCGAACAAGCCGACATGCAGAATACCGCAAGAGCAAAGGCCGCATATCTAATAAGAACATGTTTCATTGTCTTTTCCTCTTTCTTTAACGGGAGTCATATAATAACAGGCGCGCCCATTATTATATAACTCCTTTTTATTAATTAAATTATCTGTTCCGCCTTGTTTTTTTCAGTTTGTCAAGCGGACTGCCCTTATGTATCTTCGGAGGCAGCTGGTTAATAGGCTTCACGTTGACAGTCCTTATGTCATGCGCCCTGGTAACGTCGCCTGCCTCGCGCTTGTCGTTGGCGACAAAGTCCTCGAACGAATAAGTTTCGCCTGCATAATATTTGATGCGCTTCACTATGCTCTCGCGGCTGATTGTGCTGTAGTACGGGATGTCGTTGTTCATGCAGGAGTTCTGCTCCGAGCGGAACACCCCGCGGTTGTGCATGAAGCCGCCCTCGTAGATGTCAACGATGTCGCTGTAGCGGTCGTCGAAGATGAGATGGCTCCAAGGCACCTCGTGCATCTTGCCCGTGAGCGACAGGTTGTCGTACCAGCCGAGGCCCTTGGCCCAGTTGAACTCAAGCACGTGGCCGCAGCAGGTGCAGGTGCAGAAATCTATGAAGGCGTTGTGGTAAATGTACTCGTCGCCAAGTTTACCGAAGCCGTGGCCGCCTGCCTCATGCTGTATCACTCCGCGCGTGTCGAGCGGATAGCCGTAAGTACTCAACGGACAGAAAGCTATCGCCGAGCCGTCTTCCCACATCTGCGTGATGCCACCGTAGTCGGTGCTGTTAGGCACGATGATTATCAGCGTCTGGTTCAGGTTGTCGCGGGTGACGGTGGGCGCGTTCAGCGCGTACTCAAATATCGCGTCGTAGTCAGCCCTGAGGCCAACGCCGCCCGTGTAGGTGGTGTTGAAGCGGTTGTAGCGGATAGTGTTCACCGTGCCTACGCCCGTCTCAGTGGACAGCGGGAAGGCGGTGTAAACGTTGAAGTAGTCGCGGTAGGTGGTGTAAGGCTCTATGCCGAAGAAGTATTCCACCTCCTGCTTTATGTTCGTCAGGTAGTCACCGTCCGATATGTTCTTGCCGTCGTAACCGTCGCCGAGTATCACGATGTTTATTCCGCCGGTGTTGCCGCGCGTTGCTTTCTGCAATGTCAGCCACTCGTCCTCGCCGTACTCATAGTCATACTGCGTCACGGTGCACTTGTGCGTGTATTCCTCGTCTTTCAGCTTGAACACTATCTCGCCCGTGCGGTCGCCCGCGCCTTTTGCCATGCTCTTAATTGTAAGTGTTACCTCCGCCTTGTTTCCACCGCTGGTCTGCGACAGCTCGCACCAGTCGGGCTTGCTCTGCACTTCCCATGCGCCCTCCGCGTCTACAACGAGCGTCTGCTTGTGCTCGGTGTTCAGTGCGCAAGCTACAGACGGGCGGCACACCAGTTCATGGTGGGCGGCTATGCGCTTGAAGTCGCACCAACCCACTGCTGCCTGGTATTGGGCTATGGCGCTCTCGGGAACTTCGAGAGTGAAATTGTCCTTGGGCACACCTTCAAAAGCGTTGCTTTCAACATGTGCAGGCATTGTTCCCTTACAAACAATAGAACCTAGACCGAAACATTGGTAGAAAGCTTGTTGCTGTATACTCTCCATGCTTTCCGGGAAAACAAGCCCCTCTATACTTCGGCAATTATAAAAAGCCCCTTTACCAATACTCTGCATTTCTTCTGGAAATTCTATTGTCCCCATAAGTCGCCAACAAGAACCATCGGATTCACTTCCAAAAACATAATTACCAATACTTCGTAAACTCTTAGGTAATTTAAGTTCTCCAGAAAAATCGCAACCAGAGAATACATAATCTTTGAGTATGGCTAAGCCTTCCGGCAAATCCAACTCACCCTTAAAATGTGTTCCATGGAAAGCATAATCTCCTATGGAAGTAATACCATCAGACAAAGTAAGAGTTCCATCGAGACCACCGCAAAATTCAAAAGCGTTGTTTGGTACCTCTACAACACCCTGTGGTATAGTCAAATCCCCTGAGAATCCACTGCAATCCCTGAACGCATGTTCTCCAAGTTTCGTAAGTTTATCAGGTAATCTAAGCTGACCGTAAAAGTTTTCACAACCCTCAAATGCATTGCTTAATATACACTCAACTGATGTGGGCATTATAAGTTCACAAGTAAACCCACCATAAGTGAATGCACCGCCATACCACCACAATTCCTCTCCGCGACCGATATATTTTAATGTACTTGGCAAAGACAAAGCGCCAGTCATGGCATTGCAGTTGTAAAATGCGCCGTTTTCAATTTCAGTTACGCCCTCGGGAATAATCAGACTCCCTGTAAGATTCTTGCAGTCAGCAAACGCAGCGAGTCCAATTTTTGTCAGTCTGTCAGGCAAAATCAACCTCATCAGGCTACTCTTGTAACGCAACGCCTCATACGGAATGACATCGTCCTCACAAGGATAGTCTCCACCAATACCACCTGTAAGAGTTTGTATCCCACCTTTAATTCTAACATCCTTTAAGTTCAATGCTTGCAGCATATCCATCGAGTCACGCATGAAATAGAAGTCTTGGCTGTTTATCTGTCCTGTTATCTTCAGGTTTTTCAGCTTTGTATAATCCTTGTTGGCTGCAATGATAGCGTCCTTCAGATGACCAGCCGTAGAGTTTATGATGACATACTCCCTCGACGTTGCGTCGTGGCTTACAAGGTCGTTCTCCCACGCCGTAATGCTTTCGCTAATCAGCGTAAGGGTATATTGGCCGCTGCCGGCCTTCTTGTCAACACGTATCGAGAAGTTGCTCATCTTGCCGGGCATGTACGTAAAGTTCTCGTTCTTGCTGAACTTGTAGGGTACTCCGCCAATGGTTATGCTGAACAGCGTAGTGCCTGCCGCCACGCTCTGCGGCACAACGATGGCGCGCCACTCGTCGTTGACGCGCGACGGTATGGTGGCCGTGCTTTCTATACCGCCGTTCTGCGTCACCGTGCCGTCAGCCAAGTTTATGGTGGCCTCACGGCAAAGGTTGGTTACCAATACGGTTTTCTCCGTCTTTACCCATTCTCCTGCCTCAAAGCCCGTTCCCTCTACAAGGGTTACACGGGCGTTGGCCATGCGGTGGCTCATAGACAGGCGCACCACGCTTGTTGTAGGAGCCACGTTCTCCGCCTTGCCCCAAAGGAAGTCGCTGGCCTCGTAGCCGCCCATCGTGCCGTTCTCCGACGATGTGCTTTGGTCACGCTGCACGGTAAAGGCGTAGGCATCTATGCTCTCGGGCGAGCCGAAGGGATAATAGCCGTACACGTCGATGTGGGTGTGCTTGTCCTTCCAATACAGGTCGTAGGCCGAGTTCCATTTATAATTGGCCTCGTCAAACGTATGCCTAACATTGTCTCCTCTGTTTCCGCTGACCTGCAACGTTCCGGGCGTATTGCCGTCGTAGTCTACAATATAGACGCCCATAACGTCGCCGTCGCAAAATCCGTTGTCGTTTACTCTCGTAACCGACACTTGGTTAATCTCACCGGACAGGGTTATCGGCATTTTGCCGCCGACGAGTCCGTCACCGTCGAAGAGGTCGTCGGTGCAGCCTGCCAATAACGCGCATCCGAAGATTATATATAATAAATAGTGTTGGTTGCATTTCATATTGTCAAAGTTTTTAATAGTTATTCAGCCGTACCGCCGTTGTCGATGCCTTCGTCTTCCCACTGGTCTATGCCGACATTGATGCCGTTGCTTGTCTTGCTAAGCGTCACGGTAAACTTGTGGCGTGTTCCGCCAACGAACTCGAACGCCTTCTTCAGGTTGAAGTCGCGGCCGTCAACGTTTACGGTTATCAGGTTGCCCTCGGCCACGCTCTGCGGTACTATGAGCGCCTTGTAGCTGCCGCCGTCCTTCAGCGGCGTAACGCTGGTCGCCGTGCCCGTAGCCGTAACCGTGCCGTCGGCAAGGTTGACGGTGCTTTTTGTCTTCACGCCGTTGACCTTCACCCCAACCTTTGCTGCCGCGAGAGTCTCGTCGGTAAATCCATTGCCGGGAACAAGGGTTATCTGTATCTGGCTCATAACGTGCTTTACGTTTATCTTGACCGCGCTCTCGGTAGGCGCAACGTCCTTTGTCGAGCCTACCATCATGTCGCCGGCCTTGTACGCCGCGGTAGAACTCTGGTCGGCGTTCAGGTTGAAGGGCAGCGCCTTCACGTCGGTTACGGACGACGTATAAGGATAGTAAAGGTAGAAATCGGCATGCGTCTTGTCGTCAAGCCAGTAAATCTGTGATTCGGGCGTCCATGTGCCGTTGTAGGTAAACTTCATGTTGTCCACATGGTTGCCAGTGTTCTTAAGGTCTGAAGCCGTGCCGTCGCTGTTGTGGTTGACAACATACAGTCCTGCCTCGTCGCCGCTTTCAAAAGAATAGTCAGTGGCACGCGTATCTTCAATGCCACTCCATACCGTACTGATAAGTATAGGCAGTTTCTTAACGGATGGTGTGTCAGGTCCATCCGTAAGCTCGTTGCCTTCGCCTGAAGAGCAGGCGCACAGCAACATGGCTGCGAGCACTGCGTTTACATAATTACTTATTTTCATGATAGAAGCATTTAAAGATTAATTCTAAAAAATTACATGGCAAAGTTAAAAAATAATGAAATTCTTGTCAAGTTCATAATGGTTCAATATGGAATTTTTATTCATTTTGGTACGTTTTTATTTGCATAACATCTATGTACGAGGACAAATTACACAAAACAAAGTATATTTTTTGTCATTTATTCAACATTCCGTCCGCACACCGCAGCTATCCCGCACAGGCACAAGAAAACAGTTTTTAAAACAAGGCCGTGGGTCTTGGCACACATGCCATAAAGAAGGGGCGACAGTTATCGCCCACATCGTCGGCACATGCACACTGGTACCAATCAGCCCGTTTTGCTTTCTTTTTGATTTTGCTTGAAGCTCCTGAAGGGCATCGCCGGAAAAATCATGGCACAAGGACGCATATGAGCTAAAATATCGCGTGCAATCATAAGTGGCTGGCAGCAATGGCGTTACGCCCCACGGCAGGCATAGTGTGCACGAAAAGGATGCCGCAAACGTGCCGAAAGGTGGCAAACGGCGGCGCAAAAAGCCGCTTTTTGTACCGTAAACAGCCGTATTCCGGGTTGTAAAAGGCCATAAAACGCGAGGCAAAAGGTAACCTTTTGCAGCATGAAAGCGCATCCGGCAATGCAGGTTAAGCCAAAAACTGACGTCAAAGGGACTGACGACTGCCACCTGTTTTCCTGTTTCATGGAAAAACAGTGACATCCGCATTTTGACACAATGACGCCGTTTCATGCCCTACGGCGCCATTATGCCAGGCGCAGGCCTGCGCCCGCGCGGCTGGCGATACAGGCTCGGGCGTGCGCTCATCTCCTTGCCAGCACCTCCTTGCGCTCGCTTTCGGGATACTTCTCTATGGCATACCGCAGCATGGTGCGCGGCATCTCGCGCCAATGGTCGTCAACAAACCGCCTCAGACGGGCGAAGTCGCGCTTGCCTGCCTCGCGCAGCATCCAGCCTACGGCTTTGTGCATCAGTTCGTGGCAGTGGCCTATAAGCTGCAAGGCCAACGCGAAGGCGTCGTCGAGCCGGTTGTCCTTTATTAAGGCGTAAGTAGACACCATGGCTATGCGGTTGTCCCAGAGCAGGCTGCTGGCGGCAAGCCGGTAGAGTATGTCGCGCGGCTTGTCCTTGAGGTAACCGCCCACTATCTGCGGCGCGGAGAGGTCTACGAGGTCCCAGTTGTTGATGCGCCGCGTGTTGGCAAGATAAGTCTCGAATATCATGCGTGCGTCGTCGCCGCGCGCCTTCTTCATCTGCTCCACCATTATAAGCAGGCCGCAGAGGCGCGCCTCGTGCCACTCCGACTGCAACAGGTCGACGGCCGTGGCGAGCGGCGCGTCCTTATGCCGCCTGGCAACGCCCCTCGTAAGCGGCACCGTTATGCCCATGAACCTGTCGCCCTCGCCGTACTGCCCCTTGCCTGTCTTGAAAAACGCGCCCAACACCCGGCGCTTCTCGTCCGTGCCGAGAGCCTCGAGCTCTGCCATTATACTGTCGTAAACGTTCATCTTGCCTTAAGTCAATAAATTATCCGATTGTGCAAAAGTAATGAAAGGCAAGCGCAAAAACAAAATAAAAAGCGTAATTTTGCACGGCGGACATGGCGGATAAACATGACGCGGAAGTGCAAGCGGCACCTTGGACGGAGCCTGGCAGGACACCGCCAACCGGCGGCAGGCTAACAGTACGCATTCCGCAGCCAGACATCACATAACGACTTAACCCCATAACGAAAGCAGGTAAAGATGATAAAAGCATTGTTTTTCGACGTTGACGGAACTCTCGTCAGCTTCAAGACACACCAGATACCGCAGTCGACAATAGACGCCCTGACCGAGGCTAAGCGCCGCGGCACAGGCATATACATATCGACGGGCAGGCCGATGCGGCTTATAAACAACCTCGACAGCATCAGGCACCTCATCGACGGATACATCTCGGCCACCGGGGCGTACTGCACCATCGGCGGCGACGTGATAAGATGCATCACAATACCCGACGACGAGGCGCGCGCCTTCGTCAAGATGTCCGACGAGATGAACTTTGCAACGCTCGTCGTGGGCGTAACCGACCTTACGGTCATCAACCCTAACGACGACGTGGACCGCCTTTACCGCAAGATGCTCAACGTAAGCTACCTGGGCGAAGGCAACAGCGTGGAGGACGTTCTGAAGCAGGGCATAATACAGTTTACGCCGATAATAGACACGGAGGCCGAGCGTATCATAATGCCGCGGATGAAGCACTGCGTGTCGGCGCGCTGGTATCCCGACTTCGCCGACATAACGGTACGCGGCGCCGATAAGGGTTCTGCGCTGCAGGCCATGGCGGCACACCTTGGCATAAGCATGGCCGAGACAATTGCTTTCGGCGACGGCGGCAACGACAAGAGTATAATAAAGGCTGCCGGAACAGGCGTGGCAATGGGCAACGCCAACGACGACGTGAAGGCCGTGGCCGACTATGTGACGGCCGACGTCGACGACGACGGCATAGCCAAGGCACTAAGACACTTCGGAATAATATAGGAACAGGAATAGGAATAATACAAAAGTCCGGCGTAAATGATGGAAACGCAGCCATTAGGCTACCGTCATCATTTACGCCGGACTTGTCTTTTTAACCCAAATCGGGCATTAGAATTTGGTTGTATTTTTGTTTTATATTGAGCGTATTGACGTATGTTTTTTCGCAGGCATAGCGGGCTATGTCAAGAAAAAAAGACGGCAAGACGCCAATAAAAAACAAAAAGACGGCCGAAAGCTTAAATATGAAACACCAATAATCCCCAAGCGGTCTAATGACTGATTTGGGCTTAACATGCCTGAAAGTCAGACGGCTACATGTAGCCGAGCCATCTGAGTATGTCGTTCATGTTGGCAACGACCATGAGCAGTATCAGGATGCCGAAGCCTACGTACTCGGCTCGGATGAGGAAGTTCTCGCTCGGCTTGCGGCGGGTTATCATCTCGTAAAGCAGGAAGAGCACGTGGCCGCCGTCAAGCGCCGGTATGGGCAGTATGTTCATGAAGGCGAGGATTATGCTCAGGAAAGCCGTCATGCGCCAGAACATCATCCAGTCCCAAACGGGAGGGAACAGGCTGCCTATCGCACCGAAGCCTCCGAGCGACTTGGCACCATCGGCCGTGAAGACGTATTTCATGTCGTCGACGTATCCGCGAAGCACGTTGACGCCGTAGACTGCACCTGCGGGGAAGCTCTCGAAGAAGCCGTACTCCAGCTTGACGGGCTTGTAGTACGTGCCGAGATATGTCTTGCCCACGCCGAGTGTAAGGTCGCCATTGAGCACTACCTGTGCAGTGTCGCGCACGGCGGGCGTGGCCTTGTGGCTGAACACTATGGTAGTGGTGCGCACCTTCAGGCTGTCGGCAGGGGTTTTGGCTGCCGACATGACGTCCTGCAAGCGGCCTATCTGGTTGTCAAACTCGTTCCACGAGTCAACATTCGCACCGCCGATGGCGAGCAGCTTGTCGCCCTTGACAATGCCTGCCTTCTGTGCCGGCGAGCCGGCCAGTACGCTGTCGACCTCGGCGGGGATGAACGGACGGGCGAAAACAGGCTCCTCCTTCACCATCGTGAGCAGGCTCATGTCCTCAGGCATGGCAAGCGTTACTTCCTTGCCGTTGCGCAATACGGTTACCGTATGTGCGTTGGCTATGGCACGGTACATGTCAACCTCAAACCTGTCGAGCGTCTTCTCGTCGGTGCGCAGCAGTATGTCGCCGTCGCGGAAACCTATTTCCTTGGCAGAATCGTTGAACTTCATACCCATCGACATGTCCTTTAGGGCATAATAAGAGTCGCCCCAGGTGAACAGTACCATGGCGTAAATGAACAGGGCGAGCAGGAAGTTGACCAGCACGCCGCCGACCATGATGAGCAAACGCTGCCACGCAGGCTTGGAGCGGAACTCCCACGGCTGCGCCGGTTTCTTCATCTGCTCGGTGTCGAAAGACTCGTCTATCATTCCCGAAATCTTGCAGTAACCGCCCAACGGCAGCCAGCCTACGCCGTAGGTGGTGTCGCTCCTTTTGGGCTTGAACTCGAAAAGATGGAACCAGGGGTCGAAAAACAGGTAGAACTTCTCTACCCTAACGCCGAAAAGCTTGGCGAAAAAGAAGTGTCCGCCCTCGTGGAGCAGCACAAGGATCGAGATTGCCAGCATGAACTGGAGCAGTCTTATCAAAAATACTTCCATGTCGTCTTTGTTCTTGTTTAATGGAAATCAGGGTGCGGCCACAGCGCGCCGACATTATGTTGCGCCACAAAACAGGCGCATGCGCACGGCCGGTAACCCTCTGAATACGGTTTGTTAATCTTAATAATATAATGTAAATCGTCGGCTTGTAATCATGTAAAAAAGCGCCCTGCGGTTACAACATCTCGCTTGCAACGCGCCTTGCCTCGGCGTCGGTTGCTATATACGTGTCGTAATCGGGCTTGCTGCTGAACGCCACACGGTCCATGGTCTTCTCTATGATGTCGGCCATCTGCATGAACGAACACCTGTCCTCAAGGAACGCGCGGTTGACAATCTCGTTAGCGGCGTTGACTATGCAAGGCATGTTGCCGCCGCGGCGGATTGACTCGAACGCCAGGGCAAGGCAGCGGAACTTGTCCAAATCTGGCTCGAAGAATTCGAGCGGGTGCTTGAACAGGTCGAGACGCTCGCCGTTAAGGTGAAGACGGTCGGGGTAAGTGAAGGCGAACTGGATGGGCAGGCGCATGTCGGGAACACCCAACTGGGCCTTTACGGCACCGTCGCAGAACTGCACCGCGCTGTGGACGATGCTCTGCGGATGGACAAGCACTTGTATCTTGTCGGCAGGAACGCCGAAAAGCCACTTGGCCTCGATAACCTCGAAGCCCTTGTTCATCATCGTGGCGCTGTCTATCGTAATCTTAGCACCCATGTTCCACGTAGGGTGCTTCAGTGCGTCGGCCTTGGTAACGGTAGCCAACTGGTCTTTCGTAAAATTGCGGAACGGACCTCCCGATGCTGTAAGGAGTATCTTCTCAATACCGTTGTCGCCCTCGCCTATTATGCTTTGGAATATCGCCGAGTGCTCGCTGTCTACCGGTATAATCGGCGAATGGTATTCTGCGGCGAGCTTGCATATAAGCTCTCCTGCTACGACAAGTGTCTCCTTGTTGGCAAGGCAAATCTTCTTGCCGGCCTTTATTGCGTGGATGGTAGGGTTAAGTCCGGCAAACCCCACCATAGCCGTAAGCACCATGTCAATCGGCTGTGCCTCGACTATCTCGTCCAATGCCTTCTTTCCGGCGTAGACCTTTATGTCGGGACGGTCGGCAAGCAGGCTTTTCAGCTCGTCATACTTATCTTCGTTGGCTATGACTACTGCCGCGGGATTGAACTCGCGTGCCTGTCTGGCCAACAGCTCCACCTTGTTATTTGCCGTAAGGCAGTACGCCTCGTACAGGTCGGAATGCTCCTTTATGACTTCAAGTGCCTGCGTTCCTATCGAACCCGTCGAGCCGAGGATGGCTATTTGCTTTTTCATATATCTGTTGTTATGCACATTTAGTTAACTTCCGGTTGGCTTGCCGCCGTGCCTTAGCTGCCTATGTCGAGCAGTCCGGCAGGCAGGCTGACACGTATTTCACGGCTTGAGGTGTCTATTCCGGTAATGAAATCGTCTGACGCAGGAATGAGGACTTCGCCTCCGTCGGGCGTTTCCACGCCGAAAAGCACGTTCTCCGTAGCGTCGTCCACGTACGCAATCTCTCCTATCAGGCGGTCGCCGTCGTCGGCGTCGAGCACCTTGAAGCCGCAAAGTTCTTCAAGCGTAAGCTCGTCTTCGCCACGGTCTGAGAGCTTTTTCGGGAAATACACATCGCATCCCGTCAGCTCCTGCGCCTGTTCCTTCGTGTCTATGTCGCAGAACTTGACAAGAGCCGTCTCACCCGTCTTAAACCTGTATTCCTCGAAAAAGAAAGGCACGAGAATGCCGTCTACCATCAAAACAAGGTAGTCGGAGTCGACGCGGTCGAACACATCATCGTCAAACATGAACGAAACTTCGCCCTTAACACCGTGCGGTTTCCCTATCTTACCAATCTTGTAAACCTCTTCAGTCCTTATCATAATCATCCGATTGCAAGCCGCAAGTTACGCAACGCCTCGACGGGCGCGGCAACTTGCCTGCAAAAACACATCATTTAACGCGCTCTATCTTCGCTCCCAGGGCGTTCAGGCGCGACTCAATGTCCTCGTATCCGCGGTCTATCTGCGCAATGTTGTCAATGCGGCTGGTGCCGTCTGCGCTAAGTGCGGCGATGAGCAGGGCTATGCCCGCGCGGATGTCGGGACTCGTCATGCGGCCTGCCCGCAGCCGTTTCTTATGGTCGTGGCCTACCACCACGGCCCTGTGAGGGTCGCAAAGGATTATCTGCGCGCCCATGTCTATCAGCTTGTCGACAAAGAACAGGCGGCTCTCGAACATCTTCTGGTGCAGCAATACGCTGCCATTGGCCTGCGTGGCGACAACGAGAAGCACCGATATAAGGTCGGGGGTTATTCCCGGCCACGGCGCATCCGCCAGTGTCATTATCGAACCGTCGATGAACGACTCCACTTCGTAATGCTCCATACGGGGTATTACAAGGTCGTCGTTGTCTATCTCAATCTTAACGCCCAGCTTACGGAACGTGTCGGGAATGATGCCGAGGTTGCGTACCGAGACGTCCTTGATGCGAATGCCGTCGCCCACCATTGCGGCCATGCCTATGAACGAACCGACCTCTATCATGTCGGGCAATATCTTGTGGCTGGTGCCATGCAGGCTTTCCACACCTACTATCGTAAGCAGGTTAGAGGCAATTCCGCTGATGCGCGCCCCCATTCGGTTAAGCATGTGGCAGAGCTGTTGTATGTAAGGTTCGCAGGCCGCGTTGTATATGGTAGTGGTGCCCTTGGCCAGCACTGCGGCCATAATTATGTTGGCAGTGCCCGTAATCGAAGCCTCGTCCAGCAGCATGTAACACCCCTTAAGGTTGGCTCCGTTTATCTCGAACGTGCCCCGTTCCTCGTTGTGCGTGAACTCGGCGCCCAGATACTTGAAACCCAGGAAGTGTGTATCCAGCCTGCGGCGGCCTATCTTGTCGCCGCCGGGCTTGGTGACGACGGCCTTGCCGAACCTGGCGAGCAACGGCCCGATAAGCATGACACTGCCGCGCAGCGACGCACACTTGTGTATGAACTCGTCACTCTCAAGGTAGTCAAGACAGATATTCCCAGCCTTGAAAACGTATTCGTTCTTTCCGATACGCTCCACTTCCACCCCTATGTCGACGAGCAACTGTATCAAGTTGTTGACATCGAGAATGTCCGGAATGTTGCTTATCCTGACCTCGTCTGAAGTCAGGAGCGAGGCGCAAATGACTTCAAGAGCCTCGTTCTTGGCCCCCTGCGGGGTTATGGTACCGCTCAGCGGATGTCCGCCTTCAATGATGAATGAATCCATTATCGGGTGGTTTTATAAGTTAATCTTGCCTGCAAAGGTCTCATCTCTTCTTACGCCGCCTGTCAGCATGGTCCTTCATGCTGCCGATGTTGAACCTGAAAGTATCAAGGTCAATCTGTATCTTGCCGTCCGTAAAGCGTGCCATGTCCGACGCAATCTTCTCGTCGTCGCTCGAACCGTGGCTCCACTGCATCAGGTTACGCTTCATCTGGTTGGCCGTAAGCCTTGTCAGTTCGTCGCGTTCGGGGCCGGGTTCCATTGTCTTGAGCTTTTCGAAGAGTTCGAACACCATGCTGCCATAGTGCTTTACAGGGTTGGTCTGCTTGGGATATTCCATCGGCTGCGGCCTTTTCATTATGTTCCTGGCCTCATTGATGTCGACCGGGTAATCAATATCCAACTTGAAGTCGCTCATTATGGCGAGGTGGTCCCACAGCTTCTGCTGGTAGTTAATATTATCCTGTGTCTGGGGGAACATCCTTTCCATTATGCCTACTATCGTCTCGGCGCACCGTTGCCTGTCTTCCCTGTTTTCAAGGGTCACGGCATAGTCAACCATCTTCTGCACTTCGCGGCCGTATTCGGGCAGTATAAGTTGTTCCCTTTGGGTGTTATAGTCCAATCCTTCGATGTTCATTTACTAATTCGGTAATTTAAATTAAGACTTTAAGTAATTAAGGTCTTTTACATCATGGCGGACAAAGACGCACGCGCACAACCGTGCCGCATGCCCAGGTCCGCACCATATAATGCTTACAGCAGTTTCTTAGGCGTCTTAGCCACAAAGTCTTTCAGGTAGAAAGGCACAAAGTAAGCCACGTCCTCGAACCGCCCTTCGGCCATTCGTTTCTCGGCCAGGGGGAACATGTACTCGGCTAAAGGCTCTATGCCCTTTACCAACACGGCGTTGGGGTGGTTTATTGTGTCGAGGCACTTGCACGCCCCGTTGCCGAAGAAGCACACCTTGCCCTTGTCGAGGTATTCCCTATAAGTATCACCGTCGACAACATCGGCCTGCACCGGCCTCACCTCGTGAAGCGCCCGGTCGTAAATGCCGGCGTACACCTCCATGCGGCGCGCGTCGAGCATCGGGCAGAGCAGGGTGTCGTCGTCAAGCTCGTGCTCGAGCAATACTGGCACGGCCATCAGTTCGAGAGTAGGCACGGCTATCAGTTTCAGGCCGCGGCCGTAGCAGATGCCCTTGGCCATCGACACGCCAATGCGCAACCCGGTATAAGAGCCGGGGCCGCAACTTACGGCTACGGCGTCGAGCGGTATGGCCCTGCTGTCGACAAATGACAAAGCCTCGTCAACAAACACGCCCAGGGCTACGGCATGGTTGGGGCCGCTATTGTCGACCCTCTTGAACAGGCATACTCCGCCTTGGCTTACAGCCACCGAACACACGTTAGTACTTGTCTCTATATTTAAAATGCAAGACATAAAATGAAAATATCTTTTTAAATAACGTGCAAAAATAAGCTTTTTTCCGAAGAAATATGTACTTTTGCATAAATTTAACTACAAAAGAGCAATGATACAGTCAATGACGGGTTACGGAAAGTCTGTCGTAACTTTCAACGGAAAGAAAATACACGTAGAAATCAAATCGCTCAACAGCAAGGCTTTGGACTTGTCGACACGCATAGCTCCGCTATACAGGGAGAAGGAAATGGAGATACGCCAGGCAGTGTCGAAGGCGCTTCTCAGGGGTAAGGTCGACGTCTCGGTATGGGTGGAAAAGGACGAGGCGGCCGAAGCCGCGCCCATAAACAAGGCACTTGTTGAAAACTATTACAAACAGATTAAGGACATTGCAGCCGGTTCGGGCATTCCCGAGCCGCAGGACTGGTTTACCACACTGCTGCGCATGCCCGACGTAATGACCAAGACCGAGGCCGAAGAGCTCGGCGACGAGGAATGGGCCGTTGTCAGCCGCGGCGTCGACGAAGCACTGTCCGCACTGGTTGACTTCCGCAAGCAGGAGGGCGAAGCACTCTGCCGCAAATTCACCGAGAAGGTGGACAACATAGCATCGCTGCTCGCTTCGATAGAAGTCTACGAGAAGTCGCGCGTCGAGAAGATACGCCAGCGCATCATTGAAGGGCTCAAGAGCATACCCGAGATTGAGTATGACAAGAACCGCCTGGAGCAGGAGCTTATCTACTACATAGAGAAACTCGACATCAGCGAGGAGAAGCAAAGGCTTGCCAACCACCTGAAATACTTCCGCGAGACCATGGCCGACGGCATAGGCCAGGGCAAGAAGCTCGGCTTCATAGCACAGGAGATGGGACGCGAGATAAACACCACGGGCAGCAAGAGCAACAACGCCGAGATGCAGAACATCGTGGTGAAGATGAAAGACGAGCTCGAGCAGATAAAGGAGCAGGTGCTCAACGTATTGTAAACATACCGCGGCGCGGGACCGACGGCACTTGCCGCAGGCTCCGCGCCGCCCTTTTTTACCATTTGCTTACCACATAAAACCAAAGACAATGCCCGGAAAAGTAATAATATTCTCTGCCCCGAGCGGCAGCGGCAAAAGCACGATAATAGGCCGCCTGATGTCGCACAAGGAGCTTAACATGGCCTTCAGCGTATCATGCACGAGCCGCCAGCCGCGCGGCACCGAGCGCCACGGCGTAGAATACTTCTTCCTCACGCCCGACGAGTTCCGACGGAAGATAGCCGGCGGAGAGTTCCTCGAATACGAGGAGGTGTACAAGGACCGCTATTACGGCACGCTGAAAAGCCAGGTGGAGAGCCAGCTCGAGAGGGGCGACAACGTAGTGCTCGACGTCGACGTCAAGGGCGGATGCAACATAAAGGAGTTTTACGGCAGCCGCGCACTGAGCATCTTCATACAGCCCCCTTCGATAGACGAGCTGCGGAGCAGGCTCGAGGGACGCGGCACAGACGCCCCGGCCGTGATTGAAGACCGCCTGGCGCGCGCCTCGTTCGAGCTGGATTTCGCCCCGCGCTTCGACAAAGTGATAGTCAACGACGACCTCGACCACGCCGTCGGCGAAGCGCTCAAGGCAATAAGGGACTTCATTGGCGCCTGAACACGCGCAAAACCACACACTTAACAGCAACAGCCATGACCACGACAGGTATCTTCGGAGGTTCGTTCAACCCAGTACACAACGGGCACATAGAGCTTGCAAGAAGGCTGCTCGGCCTTGCCGGGCTCGACGAGATATGGTTTGTCGTATCCCCGCAAAACCCCTTCAAGCGCAACGAGCGGCTGCTCGACGACTGCCTGCGCCTCGAGATGGTACGCCTGGCACTGAAGGACGAGCCGCACATGGCGCCCTCCGACTACGAGTTCCGCATGCCCCGGCCGTCATACATGTGGCACACGTTGCAGTCCATGTCGGCCGACTATCCCGGACGGCGGTTCACCCTGCTCATAGGCGCCGACAACTGGGAACGCTTCGGCGAATGGTACGCCGCCGGCGAGATACTCGCCCGTTACCCAATAGTGGTCTACCCACGCGAAGGCACGCCAGTGGACGCCACGTCGATGCCTGCCGGAGTGACCCTTGCCGACACCGGCCTGATACCCGGCAGCAGCACGGAAGTGCGCCGCCGCATAGCCGCAGGCGAACCCATTGACGACCTCGTACCCCACGCCGTGGCAAGATTCATAAGCGCCAACAACCTTTACGCATGGCAGTAAGCCGTCATAGTGTGTAACATATTGGTATCCAACAACTTGCAATATGCCGTGTTTTGCGATGCAAAACACGGCCTTTTAGCATGCAAAAGGATGCCTTTTGCATGCCGAAACATGGTCTTTTGCAAAACCTCAGTCTGCCCGTGTGCCAACGCCACGCCGCACGCCAAACAGCACTTTTCCACATTTATTCATTGTAAATAAGATAAAAAGATGTATTTTTGCCGAAAATAAGCGACATACAGGCAATATGGACAACGTACGGATTGTGTCATATTGCATGCGATTTTGCGTTATTTTAATAAAAACCAAGCATCAATAATGAAATTCATGGACATAATAAGGCGTGCGTTGGCGGCCGTGCTCAAGCCGTTCAGGGACTATGGGGCGTTTGCCGTCTTCATGTACATACTGGGCCTGGTGGCCATATACGCCGTGGTGCCCGCCAAGCGCGGCCACCACGCCTATGCACTGGCGCCCGAGGAACTGCTGGTCGACGTGTGCCTGCTCACGCTCCTGCTGTGGCTCATACCACGCAAGGTGGGCCTGTGGGTGAAGCGCGTCATGTACGTTGCGGCATACGCCGTGGCGCTCGTCGACGTGTACTGTTTCGTCAAGTTCGACACCACTATAACGCCTACCATGCTGCTGCTCGTAGGCGAGACCAACAGCGACGAGGCGTCGGAATTCATCGAGTCATACCTCTCGCCCGACATAATATTCAGCCGGGTGGGCTGGGTGCTGCTGGTTCTGCTGGCACACGTGGCGTGGACCATCATGCTAACGCGCGCCGGTAAGCTGCGTGCATGGATATCGGCCAAGGCCAGACGCTTTACTGACTCTTACGCCGGCATGGGCGACAAGTTGCAGCCGTGGCTAGGCGGGGCGCTCGTTGCCGCCTTCACATACAGCCTCGTCACGGGATGGAACAACAAGGCGGCTTACGTGCGGCTGATGTCTTACGACAACATCGGCAGCGTGGAGCACGAGCTTACGCGCAAGGACTGTGCCGTGATGTTCCACCCCGTCTACCGCCTCGCTTTCAGCATATACGCCAACGAGCTTACCGCCAAGCAGGTAAGGAAGCTCGTCGACAACATAGACAAGGCGCAGGTTGACAGCTGCTCGTACCGCAGCAAGAACATAGTGCTTATAATAGGCGAAAGCTACAACCGCCACCATGCCAGCCTCTACGGCTACGGCATGCCCACGACGCCGCGCCAGGAGGACAGGGCCAAGCGCGGACGGCTCGTGCCTTTCACCGACGTGGTGGCACCGTGGAACCTCACGAGCTTCGTGTTCAAATACCTGTTCTCGCTCTACACCGTGGGCGACAAGGGCGAATGGTGCGACTATCCGCTCTTCCCCGAACTGTTCCGCAAGGCCGGTTACCATGTGACGTTCCTTACAAACCAGTTCCTGCCACAGGCAAAGGAGGCGGTATACGACTTCAGCGGAGGCTTCTTCCTCAACAATCCGGAGCTTAGCGAGGCCATGTTCGACACGCGCAACAAGCACCTCTACCGCTTCGACGGCAACCTGCTGGCCGCATACGACAAGCTGGAAAAGGAGAACAAGGAGAACAACCTCATAATTTTCCACCTGAAAGGGCAGCACGTAGACTACCGCACACGCTTCCCGCGCGACCGCGCACACTTCACCCCTGACGACTACGAGCGCCCCGACCTCAAGAAGAAAGAGCTGCGCATACTGGCCGACTATGACAACGCCATACTTTACAACGACTCCATCGTTGACCAGATAATCAAACGCTTCGAAGACGAGGAGGCCGTGGTGGTGTACGTGCCCGACCACGGCGAGGAGTGCTACGGCGAAGGCGTGCACTTCTACGGGCGCATGCACTCTACCGAAATAACCGCCCGACTGGCGCGCGAAGAGTTCGACATACCGTTCTGGATATGGTGTTCGCACGAGTACATAGTCAAGAATCCCGACGTATACGGCAACATACTGAAGGCGCGCGACCGTCGGTACATGACCGACGCGCTGCCCCACCTGCTGCTGTACCTTGGCGGTATAAGCTCGCCCGACTACCGCGACGACCTGAACGTGCTAAGTCCCGGCTACAACGAAAAGCGCCCGCGAATACTCAAGAACACCACGGACTACGACAAGCTGGACTTCTCCGGCGAGGATTAAGCAAGCCGCACGGCGTAAGTAACAACAAAACACAGCCAAATGAAAAATTCACTTCTCACGCTAGCCGAGTCTAAAGCCCTAAGAGGCATAGCAATACTCGGAATAATGCTGCACAACTACTGCCACTTCCTCGGTTTCGCCGTAAAGGAAAACGAGTACACATTCAACGTGGCAAAGCCCATGCAGCTGCTCGACAGGCTCATGTCGCCTGACAGCTACCTGTTCGTACACGTGCTGTCGTTCTTCGGCCATTACGGCGTGCCGGTGTTCCTCTTTATAAGCGGCTTCGGCCTCGTGGCAAAGTACGAGCAGCAGAGCAACGTGCCGAGGGTGGGCGCGCTGTCGTTCACCGGCTACCACTACATGAAGCTACTGCGCCTCATGTTCCTTGGCTACATAGCCTTCGCCGTGGTGAGCTACCTGCACCCGCACGGATACCACGGCTACACGGTGGGCAGGGTCGTCGCCCAGCTGCTCATGTACATCAACATAATGCCCGACCCCGACCACATCATCAAGCCCGGCCCGTACTGGTTCTTCGGACTGATGATACAGCTTTACATCGTCTACCGCCTCCTCGTCTACCGCAGGCCGTCGCTCTACGCCGTCGCACTCATCGTCGCCTGCTGGCTGGCGCAGGCCGTATTCACGCCCGCCAACGACCCGGGAGGCGAGATACTCAACCGCATACGCTATAATTTCATAGGAGGCATGCTGCCATTCGGCGCCGGCGTGCTCTATGCACGCTACGGCAGGGAGCTTTCCTCGTGGGCTTACGCCGCCATAGCCGCCGTTTCAGCCGTCGTCGTTTTCGCCGGCAGCTTCAACTTCCAGGCGTGGCTGTGGGTGCCGCTGTTCATCGTTACGGGCGCCGTAGCCACCGTAAAGCTGATACCTGAGAAAGCCCTCGCACCATGCGTGTGGTTCGGAGCCATATCGTCGGCACTGTTCGTGGTCCATCCGATAACGCGCGAGATAATAATAAAGATGTCGTACCGCGGCCAGGTCTACACCGGGCTGGTAATCTACATCATAGCTTCCATCCTGCTCGCATGGGTCTTCAAGCTCGCGTTCAGATACATACCAAAACCTAAACTGCACTGATGAAACGACCAATAGAACTATCCGGAATAAGCCGCTACCGTGGCGAACTGATGGGACTGGCCATGCTCTTCGTCATGTTCTTCCACGTGTGGATGCCCAAGAGCAACGCCCTCTACGGCCTTGTGCGCTGCGGCAACGTCGGCGTGGACATGTTCCTGTTCCTCAGCGGCATAGGGCTCTGGTACTCGTGGACGAAGGACCCCTCGCCCGTCCGTTTCTTCAAGAAGCGCTACCTGCGCGTATATCCGGCGTGGCTGGTCATCGCCTGCCTGTTCTACATACCCAACTACCTCAACACTCCGGGCGGAGGCTACAGCCCGGACATACCCAACCTTATAGCCAACATACTGATAGGTTGGAGCTTCTGGCGCATAGACGACCTCACGTTCTGGTTCATTCCGTCGATAATGATGCTCTACACAATAGCCCCGGCCTACATGAACCTGATACGGCGAAGCCCGTCCTACCGCTGGCTGGCCGCCCTTTCAATGCTCCTTGCGGTAATGGTGCAGTATTATCCGCCCGTACACCAGGCCGTGGGACACCTCGAAATATTCTTCAGCCGCATACCTATATTCCTCATCGGACTTAACTGCGGCCAGATGGTAAAAGAGAAACGGACAATCGAAGGGTCGTCAATCTGGCTCATAGTGCTCACGTTCGTGATGAGCCTTGCCATGTGCATAGAGTTCGAGGAGTCGTGGCGCGGACGCTTTCCGCTGTTCCTCGAGCGCATGGTATACATTCCGCTGACCGTCTCGGGCATCCTGCTATTCTCCGAACTGTTCCGCCATACGCCGCAACGGGTGCTGCGCGTGCTGGCATTCATAGGCACGATAAGCCTTGAAATGTACCTCATCCACATACAGTTCGTGCTTAAAAACATAACGCAATACCGTCTCGGCTACCTTTTGACGGCGCTCGCAATGATAGCAATCTCGACCGTTCTGGCGTGGATCTTGCACAAAATAATCGACAAGGCGACGGCTCCGCTCACAAAGAAGAAAGGGTGACAGCGCGCAAAGTCAGGCATGTGGCACGGCAAACGGCAGCCTGTTGCCTGAAACTACTTTAACCATAATGACTTATATGAACAACATACTAAAACTAATACGCCCGCACCAGTGGCTCAAAAACGCATTCGTGCTAATGCCGATGTTCTTCGGCGGCAGCCTGCTCGACCCCGAAGACATACGCGCTTCGGTGCTTACGTTCCTGGCATACAGCTTCGTGGCGTCGTCAGTCTACTGCTTCAACGACATTAACGACGTCGAAGCCGACCGCCGGCACCCCGTAAAATGCAAGCGTCCGCTTGCCTCCGGCGCGGTAAGTATGGGCACGGCGTGGATGCTGATGGCGCTGATGTTCGTCCTGGCAGCCTTGATGACGGCCCTGTTAGGCGACCGCGGACACATACTGAAGGTAGGCGGCGTGCTGCTGTTTTACTACATACTGAACATCTGCTACTGTGCAAAGCTGAAGCAATACGCCATCGTCGACGTCTGCATAGTGGCCTTCGGCTTCGTGCTGAGGGTGCTCGCCGGCGGCTTCGCCACCGACATAACGCTGAGCAAATGGCTGGTACTGATGACGTTCCTGCTTACGCTCTTCCTCTCGTTCGCCAAGCGCCGCGACGACGTACTGCGCATGAACGAGACCGGGGAGCCGCCCCGCAAGAACACGATACGCTACAACCTGACGTTCATTAACCAGGCAATTACCATAACGGCTTCGGTCACTTTAGTGTGCTACATCATGTACACTGTGTCGCCGGAGGTCGTGGCGCGCCTCGGTTCCGACCTGCTTTACCTCACTTCGGTGTTCGTACTGCTCGGCCTTTTGCGCTACATGCAGATTACAGTGGTTGACAAGAAGAGCGGCGACCCCACAAAGATAATGCTGCGCGACAGGTTCACACAGCTCGTTGTAGTGCTGTGGGCGCTGACCTTCCTGATACTTATATACATCAAATGACAGGCATACGGCGTGACAAGCGGCTGCCTGCATGGACAAGACAACAAGAAACAAGAACGATGAACGACATTGACACAAGCAAATATCCGTTGGGAAAGATATACGCCTTCGACTTCGACGGCACGCTTACACGCAGCGACTCGCTTATCGAATTCATACGTTTCGCCAAGGGCGACAAGGACTTTGCGCTGTGCTTCCTGCGCTACCTGCCGCTGCTGTTGCTGATGAAGATAGGCTTGTACCCCAACTGGAAGGCCAAGCAAAAGGTTTTCTCATACTGCTTCAAGGGCATGAAGGAAGACGACTTCAACACCATCTGCGCACGCTTCGCAGACAAAAAAGCCGGCATGATGCGGCCAAAAGGAATGGAGAAGCTGCGCGAAGTGCTGGCCGAAGGCGGCAAGGCGATAATAATAAGCGCAAGCGTGAACAACTGGGTGGAGCCGTTTTTCTACGACATGCCCGACGTTTACGTGATCGGAACCATGGTAGAGGTGCGCAACGGAGTGCTAACCGGCCGCTTCCTCACCAAGAACTGCTACGGCGAGGAGAAGGTTAAAAGACTCTTGCAGCTCTACCCCGAGCGCACAGAATACTGGCTGACGGCCTACGGCGACAGCCGCGGCGACACGGAACTGCTCGACTTTGCCAACGAAAGCTACTACAAACCATTCAGATAAGCCGCCCCTCAAGGCAACGTTGCCGCACGCGGCGGCGCAGCAGGATAACACAACAAAATGAAAGGAAACAACATGAAGAAACTTATAAGACTATTCAAGGTAAAGCGCGAAGAATGGCTCGCGGCGGCCATGACGCTTGTGATGCTCGTCACGCTGCACGCCTTCGTCATAGCGCGCAACATCGACCTGTTCACCAAAGCGAACGCCGGCCATTGGAACGTTTTCATCAAGAACTTCACAATCTCGGGCTTCGACCCCATAACCTACTCGGTGGTTACGCACTGGGCGGCCAACTACAACGTCTACCGCCACCCGCTGCTGTCGTTCATGGTGTGGCCGCTGTCGCAGCTTAACGCATGGCTCACCGGACTTACCGGCGTCAACCTGGTGCAGTTCATAGTAGCCATACCGCTGCTGTTGTGCGCCTTCTACACCTTCGTGTTCATGTTCCGCATATTCAGGGACATCATAAAACTGCGTTGGGCAGACTCTGCAATACTGTCGACCATGCTCTTTTCGTTCGCCTACGTCATGGTGGCAGCCGTCGTCCCCGACCATTTCTGCATCTCCATGTTCCTGCTTGTCTTCACACTCTACATCTCCGGCATGAAGATACAGGCCGGCACTACGCTCAAGGCATGGCAGACGGTGGTGCTGTTTTTCATTACTGCCGGCGTAACACTTAGCAACGGCATCAAGACCTACCTGTATGCACTGTTCACAAACGGGCGCAAGTTCTTCCGCCTGAAGTACTTCCTTTTCGCCGTGCTGCTGCCCGCCGCACTGATATGGGGCTTCGCCCGCTGGGAATACCGCACCTACGTGCTGCCCAGGGAGAAGGCCAACCACGCCGCCCTTGCCAAGAAGAACGCCGAGAAACGGCAGAAAATGCTGGCGCAGTTCCGCGACACGACGAAGCTGAAGGACAGCACTGAGATAGAGAAAGCCTTCAACCAGGAGATGAAGCGCAGGATAAAGGCAAAATATGTAAGCGACCACAAGCAGCCGTGGAACAAGCATGCAGGCAAGCCCATGGGCAACAGCGAGTTCATGAAATGGACTGACGGAACAACGTCGCGCGTGTCGACGGCCGTTGAAAACCTCTTCGGCGAGTCTATACAGCTGCACCAGGACTACTTGTTGCAGGACACCCTGCGCAGCCGTCCCGTGGTAGTAAACTACCGCTGGGCCATAAACTACATTGTCGAGGCGCTGCTCATTATGCTCTTCTTGGCCGGAATATGGTACGGACGGCGGTCGCGCTTCCTCTGGATGGCGCTCAGCGGCTTCGCCTTCGACATGGCAATACACATGGGACTGGGCTTCGGCATCAACGAAGTCTACATCATGGGCGCCCACTGGCTGTTCGTGATACCGATAGCCATAGGCTTCCTCGTCAAGAAGCTGGAGACCAAACGCGCCGCCGCATGGCTGCGCGGACTGCTCATGGTGCTTACGGCATGGCTCCTGGGCTACAACATCACGCTGTTCATAAGTTACCTTGTATAAGCAAATAAAAGCCTGCGGCATGAAGATATCGGTACTGGTACCCGTCTATGGGGTCGAGAAATACATAGCACGCTGTGCTGAGTCGCTGTTCGGACAGACATACGCCGACCTCGAATTCGTGTTCGTCGACGACTGCACGCCCGACCACTCCATCGACGTGCTGCGCTCGGTCATGGCACGGTATCCCGCACGCCAGGCACAGGTGAGGATAATACACAACGAGAAGAACAGCGGCATAGGCGCCGTAAGGCAAAAGCTGATAGACTCTTGCACGGGCGACTGCCTGACGTTCGTAGACAGCGACGACTACATGCCGCTCGACGCCATAAGCCTGCTGGCAGCCGGCATGGAGCGCAGCGGCGCCGACATGGTGGACGGCGGATGGCAGCGCGTGACGCGCGACGGCATATCAGCCGTGAACAAACCTTACCAGGGTGGCGACGAGCGGCACTACCTCGGCCTCCTGCTCTGCCAGAACATGGTGTCAAACCGCATGTGGGGACGGCTCTACCGCCGCCGTCTGTTCACCGACAACGGCATCCGCCTCGTGCCGGGCATTGACTTCTGCGAGGACTTCTCGGTGATGACGCGCCTGATGTTTTACGCCCGCCGCTCGTTCATCAACGACCCGGTCTACTTCTACAGCGACGACAACGCCGGCTCGTACACACACACCACGTCGTCCAAGCACGTGCGCTCGTTCCTGCGCTCCAACCGCGTAGTGCTCGACTTCTTCACAGCCAACGACACCGAGGGACGCTTCACCACGCCGCTGCAGATAGGCATGCTCAACGTGCTGCGCACCATACGCAGCCACAATCTCGACTTCGGCGAGACCGACTCCCTGCTCGGCTACAAGCCCGAGGGCGCCGTTTTCAGCCTGTCGGCAGCCCTGCTGCGGGGCAAGTGCCCGTTCTGGCTGGCCGAGAAGTTTTACCTGACAATAAGAAAAGTGTGGACTTCGCTGCATTAGCCGACAGCAAAACGGACATGGCATAATAACAGATAAAAAACAAAAGGCTGCCTTCTGCAATGCAAAAGGCAGCCTTTTATCGTGTAAAAGGTTGTCTTTCACAACGCAAAAGGTTATCTTTCGCAGTGCGAAAGATAACCTTTTGCAATTCATTGAATATCAAAGTATTACAGACGTTATTATTCAAGGCATGGCAGAGACTGTCCCGGCGGGCGCCGGCACAAGCCCCGACTGCCTGCGTAACATGCACGCCTGAAAGCGGAAAAGCACGCCTGGTTGCCGTGCCAGGCGTGCTTTTATCATATCTGCGGCCGCAGATGCCGGCCGTCAAGGCATGTCTCAACGAACGATGACCTTCCTTATCGAGCCGTCGCTCATGCGTATTATGTTGATGCCGCGCTGCGGTGCGTCGAGCATCTTGCCGTCGAGCGTATAGCGACCTACCACCTCGGCGTCTTCCGTATCAACACCGTCTATGCCCGTATCCTCGTTCACGGTCACGCTTACAACCGTCTCGGCCAGCTTGCCGTTAGAGTTAACCTGCACGGTTATGTCAGCGCTTCCGGCCTTGAGCGGTGTGATGACAAGGTCGCCGCCGTTCATCTCGGCCGTCAGCACAGTAGCGTCGCTCACGCTCTTAACAGTCTTCACTATGGCGGCATCCATATTGTCGGCGTCGGTCGCAACATCTTTCAATGACACGGTTGTGGCGTTACCCTCGGTAACATCCACTCCGTCCATGTCCGCCACGACGGGTGCCTCGTTGTCGGGGAACACCGGCAGCGACGGGAACCAGTAGTTGCTTATCATCGAATACTCCGCAAGCTGTGTGCCCTCATTATCATACTTGCGCACTACGTATGTGGGGTCTCCGTAGCCTTTGTACAGACTCACAACGGCTTCGTCGGTAACAGGATTTACGCGGAACGAGCATCCGTAGATCTGCCAGCCGTCAGGGTCGTTGTTATAGTCGATAAACGTACTGAAGGTGTTGCTGTCGATGTCGTATTTATAAATAGTCTTTCCGCTGAACCAGCTGCTGTTGCCGCCGTTCCAGTAGAGCACGTTGTTCTGCTTGCTTGCGCAGAAGCAGTCGGGTGTCCATGCATACCATGAGTTTGCCGGACCGTAAATGCCGTCGGGACACTCTATGATGGTCTGCTCGAGCGTTATCGGGTCGAGCTTAACAATACGTTTATCTGCCTGACCTGAACCTGACGATGCCGCCAAGCTGAGCCATAGGTTGCCGTCTTTTGACAGCACCACGGAACCGAATCCCCATCCTTCGGGAGCCTCGACTGTCTGCTCCACCTCATCGGTTTCGGGGTTTATTATGAGCAGTCCGTTCTTCTGATGAACGGCAAACACGCGGTCGTTAACGCGCACCATGTTGCCAATCTGTCCTCCGTAGAGTTGCTGATACGGGTCGTCGGCGTCGTTGCCGGTTCCGCTCACGCTGCCCGTAATCTCCAGTTTGTCGAGGTCTAACACGTAGATGCCGTTGCTTGTTCCTACATAACCTTTATGTTCGTCAACGCCGAGGAATCCGCGGCCGTCGGCAATGCTTGTGCCTTTGTCGTCAACGGCGATGTTCTGAATCTGCTTCAGCACCTTCATGGTCTTGGCGTCACATACTGTAATGCGGCCGCCTACAATGCTTGCGCCGGGGTCTTTCTCCTGCTTTGCTATAAAATAGAACTTATCGCCATATATGGTTCCGTATTGGTTGGTGCATCCAAGCTCGATACCCGGATTTTCTTTCTGTACAACACGGTAAATCCACTCACCTTCATCAGTAAGGAAATTAACCGTAGAGTTTTGATGTCCGTACCAGTCTTCGTTCACGATGAACGTACCTTTGGTATAGTCGGCCTGCTGTCCGGCCTCGTCATATATGAGCTGGCAGGCTCCGCTGTGTGTGGGTTTTGTGTAGTCTACCGCAAGCCCCTTAATGTCTGTGTCAGGCCATGTTATACCGTCTATCACAGTGTTGGCAGGAAGATGATTATATGCAAGTCCTCCCTTTATCACGTAATATTCGCCATCCTGCAACGAGAGTATAGGGGCTAGTTCCTCGCCGATGATGTCTGTTTCCAACAGACGGCTGTCAGTGGTTTCAGTTATCGTGCCTTCGATTACGTTGTAGCCGAGCGACCTGACTTCCGTCGCATCGTCGCCTTTCGCTATGTATATCGTCACACCGCCATCATTGGTTGTCGCGTTGCCCTCAAACACACAGTTGGTGAAGTCAACTTTTGGAGTGTTGATTATCGACAAGCCACTGCCTTCGCTTGCTTCGTTCCCTTCAAAAGTACACGACACGATATTTGCATTTATCTCAGTTACGTTAGGCATGTCCTTGATATACAATGTTCCTGTCCTCGTACCACCTTTTGGATTCTTGTTCCCCGAGAACCTACATCCGCTTATCAACAACTCCGTATTAAAGCCTTTTTTAGAACGTTCGTAATTAACAGCCGCTTTACCGCCACTGGTCAGGGAGTTCTCAAAAACGCAGTTTTCTACGGTAAGGTTTATGTTTTGACTAAGTATGAAACCATCTTGTGAACCATTGAAAACAAAGTCCTTGAATGTCACATTGTTGCTTGCTTGTTTGCAATAGAAATAAGCATTGGTTATAACGCCGTTGCCGACAAGCGTCAAAGATTTCTCAATAGTAATGCGTTCGGCATAATTGAGCACCTCATTGCGCATTCCGGGGGCAAAGGCAACGATGTCTCCGTCTTTAGCCCTCTCTATGTCGGCCAAGAAATCTTCCCATGAACGGGCCGTGTTATAGGTCGTAGGCTCCGTTGTTTCTTCTTCGGCACGTGCCGGAGCAAGATTCGCGACGCTTGCAGGTGCCGTGACATACTCCACTTCACCACTCATGTCGTTGCTATACCATACGTCCATGTCGGACATAAACGACCATCCATCGATGCAGCCGTCAGTAAGTTTTCTCGATGACGCGCCCAAACCTGAATACTCGAAAGCATCCGCTACGGTGTTGGTCACCCAATAACTCCAGTAGCCGTTGTACCAACCGGCGCACCAATGGTCTTCCGTATCGTTGGAAGTCCAGCTGTCGAAGTCATACGTAGAAGTATTGTAAACACCGTCGGTGAGGGCAAAGCTCGTACCGCCCTTAACCAAAGCGATGTTTCCGTTGCCATTAAGGTCGTAGCCCATACCGCCTATCGCCGCGCCATACTGCGTGTTGCCATAGACCAACATGTAAAATCTGGGGTCTTCTTTTGCCACGGTGCGCAGCATGGCTTCGCCCGTTCCGTCTTCTTCGTCATCCCAATAGTAACCCCAAACAAGATTTTTGTTACCTCCCTTTCCGTCGTCCCATTTAACGACAAGGGCTGCTTCATTTTCACCTTCACCGACCCAATACTCAATCATACCGAAGTCGATGTTCGGATAAACCACCGCAGGTTCTGACTTCACGCTGTTCTTAGCCCCAGGACGCGGAACGCCCTGCACACTCGGATGCTGAGCGAATGAAACAACGCCGGCAAACACCATGAGCAATAGTAAATAAATTTTCCTTTTCATAAAATCTTTTTTAATTAAACACCTTGATTATTTTGAAAACTGCAGTCTTCTTCTTTTAACAAGCATTGCACGCGCAGACGCAGGCTGTTCCACATCTATATGCAAATCCTGGGCACGCGAAATCTCGGTTGAGGTCTCGCCTATCCATCCGCAATACTGGTTTACGCCAGTATAGACGCGTATGAAGTCGGCGCCCGGCAGACTGACTTTATTGCCATGACTGTCCACGGCCCAGCCTATGTCGAAACTGTTAAGGTCGATAGAGTCGTTGGGATGATTGTCGGCATAACCCCACGGATATGAATAGAGCACGTAATAGGAGCCGAATCCGCTCTCGTCCTTGCCGTTGTCGGGCAGACGTGTCCCGCTGAACGTAAGCTCGTCAGCATCTGTCCATTCGGGATAATAGCTCTGCGTGTGGTACATGTTTTTATACACGTGCCCGCTGTTTCCGCGGTTGTCTTTCCATGGTATGTAGAGCGTGTCGGTGAGCGTTCCCGATATGTCGGGCACGGGCTTGTGGTCAACCGGACGGCTGTAGGTTATGGTATAGTTCTTTATCGTGGCACTGTTGTTATATTCGCTGCCGGCAAGCTCATACCATTCGTCGTCGTCAGGGCGTCCGTTCATGTTGCGGTCGAACGCCACCATCACAATGCCCGGCTCGCAACTTCCTCCCCGTTGTTCGGCATATCCGGGTATGTCGGAATAGAAAGAGTTGCCTTTTATGTAGAAGTCTTTCTCGCCCGGCACGTTCACCACGGTGTGGTCGAAGGCAAACGTGACGTAGCCTCCATAGGCGCCGAGGGTTATCATCACGTCGTTCACGAGGTCGTCCTCGGCCTTCTGCCTCATTGTTTCGGCATCGTCGCCCGGCTCATAGATGGGCATCGTGTTGACAAACTGGCCCGGAGCGGGGCAATATTCATACACGCTTGCCGTATAGGGACTATACTCCACTTCCTCATGAAGCACCGTTACGGGAAACGTGTGCTTGTATCCTTGGTCGCCGTCGTCAAGCTCGAAGGTAATAACATACTCGCCTTCGTGCTGCGCGAGGAAGACATACTCACGGTCGGTAGAAAGGAGCGAGTCGGCGCCCGATGCCGTCCTGACGGTCCAACGGTAAGTATTGCCTGTATAGGCAGGGGCAAGCCTGAGCTTCTTCATGCGCTCGATGTAGTAATAGTCGTTAAGGCCCGAACTTACGTTGTCGATGTCACGCTCGCACGAACACGGCAGGCCAAGCGCCACTACGGCAGCCGGCACGGCAAGAAGGCGTTTTGTATAAAGACAGATTTTTCCCATTTCCTTTTATTTTACTGAACCCCTGACGAAACACATGTGGGCCGGAATGTCGCCCGTGCGCACGCTCCACTTGTGTGTTCCGTCTTTTGAATAGCAGTGGAGTACGCCGCTCGACACGTAGTTTTTGGCGTCGGTGATGTATATGTCGCCCGTGTCGGGGTGGATATTTATGCCGTAGGGCACCGTTATGTCAGCCTCCGTGCCGTCTGTTATGAACGAACCGCTGACTCGCCGGCGCGTCTCCGTATTGATAATTCCGTAGGTTATGGTATTACGCTGGGTGTAGTTGTTCCACTCGGTGCTGTAATAATAGAGCGAGTCGCCACTTATGCAGAAGTCCGAACAGGGAATATCGAGCGTGTCGGTAACCTCCATCTCGTTGCGCCCCCGTTTCTTCTCAAGCACATAGAGGTTGGAGCTTATCCCCTCATAGTCGCCGCGCGATGTAACCCAAAGCCGTCCATGATTGTCGGCCTTTACGCGGTGGAGGTTGATTCCGACGGGTATCTTCTGCATCTGCCTGAACCCTTCAAGCTCTATCACCGACACGGTGTTGTCGTAGTTGGGCGCCATGTAGCCGCCGGAGTTGGCCACATAGAGGTATTCGCCGAGCACTTCAATCTCTTCGGGCTGATAGCCCACGGTGCATTTGCCCTCCACCTTGAGCGTGAGCGTGTCCACCTTGTACACTGCGCCCTTGACGGCGTTGGGATTGTTGAGCTGGACCGGCCCCACATAGGAGCTTACATAGGCGTGGCCGCGGTAGAAGTTTACGTAGCGGCAGTTGGGTATGTCCACCTGGGCTATGCGCACCCCGGTGCGCGCGTCGAGCACTTCGAGCTTGTTGGAGCAGTTGACAACGACATAGAGTTTTGAGCCGTAGACACGTATGTCGTTGCCAACGTCGCCAAGTTCCTTTATCACATGCGGGTTGCGCTCGGCGTAAAGGTTGCGCACGTAGTAGCCCTGAACAAAGTCGAGATAGTCGAGCGTGCACTTGTTGCTGCCCATGTTGCCCTCGTTAAGCAGGTACATGCCTACGACATCGCTGCCCTCGGGCACGGTTACGGGCAGTATGTCATACTCGGTAGGCACCACAACCTCGTCTTCGCGGCACGCCGCAAACAGAGCCAGCACCGCTGCCGGAATAATCATAAGAGCCGATTTCCACATCACATTTCAAAACTTAAGGTAAGACGATAGTTGCGCTTTGGCATGGGATAGTTGAGTATCACGTCGTAGTCCTGGCTGAGAAGGTTGTTCACCTCGAGCTGAACACGGGCCGAATAGCCGCCCCAGCTGAAGCTGCGCGCTATGGAAACGTCGCTCGTATACCACGGCTGGGTGTGGTTGTACACGATGTTTTCCTGCTGGTTATAGCGCTCGCCGGTGTAGATGAAGCTGTAGTTAAGGCTCCACGAGCGCCATGTTGCCTGTACTATGGCCGAGCCGCTGTGCCAGGGTATGTAGGGTATCTGGTCGCGGTAGTAGGTGTCAGCCGGATCAGTTACGTCGATAGCTTCCTGGTAAGTGTACTGCAACTTGCAGGTAAGGTAAAAGTCGCGCAGCGGATTGAGCGTGACGGAACCGGCAACATCGACACCGGTTATGCGCACACGGCCAAGGTTCAGCATGGTCCAGCGGAACTGCGCGCCCTTGGGATAGGCCACGATCTTGTCGCGCACGAAGTTGCGGTAGCCGTCGGCCTGCACCGACCAGCACGTAATAAG
>OHPB01000393.1_pt1 | contig 32543 bp, 30 predicted proteins | sample 1577621 | NCBI WGS metagenome assembly OHPB01 (sample SAMEA3879577, study PRJEB24766) | human gut metagenome | biome: human-associated habitat; feature: feces | place: USA | collected 1985/1987 | reverse complement strand
TTGATAATAAAATATGTTCGTTTTCTTTTGGCTTTTCTCCCCTTACTATAATTTTTCCTGTTTTCTTTTTGTTTTTATCATAAATATCTAAATATTCCATTGTTAACCCTCCTCTTTTCTTATATTATACTATAGTGCAGTAGATTTATCTATAAATATTATTATTTAATACAGAAACATCTCGACTTTATATCATCACAACGATTAGATTGTATTAATGAAATGAGGATAATATGTCAAAGATAATTATATATCATGGTTTAAAAGATATTATTATTATCATAGTAGTAAAGCTCATAATGATTATAGTTTTGGTTTTATTGTACTTAAACATTATCAGCAAGCAAAGGGATATTCTTTTTATAAAATTAATAAGTACTTACCAATTGAAGAAGTGTTAAACATGTATTCAACTTTGCATGAAGCAGATATAACTAAATTTTTTGATATTGCAAATACATATTTTGATAACAAAGAAATTTCAAATTTAAAAATAGTAAGGCAAGCAAGTGGTTTGTCTCAAAGTAAACTAACTAAATTAGCTGATGTAAAACTTCGTTCGATTCAGATGTATGAGCAAAGGAGAAATGATATAAATAAAGCACAAGAAAAAAACTTATATAAATTAGCAAAAGTATTAGGATGTAATATAGAAGATTTGCTAGATAATTAAAAAGTCTCTTGTTGAGACTCTTTTTTAATTAAATCTTGTTAATTATTTCATTATTTTAAATGTAGTACTAACTAAATCTTTAAAATTAATAGTGCTATTAATTTCTTCCTTGGTAAAATATGCCAAGTATTCTATATTTCCATTACCACCTTTTACTGGACTATATGTTATGTTTTTTAAGTTGTAGTTTATTTCTTTAAAGGAGTTAACAATATTTTTTATTACCTTTTCATGAACTTCTTTATCAAGCACTATTCCTTTATATTTATCAGCAATAGTTTTCCCACATTCAAATTGAGGTTTTATTAGACAAATTATTTCTTTTGCATTTATAATATTTAATTTATCTAATATTTTTGTTACACTGATAAATGAAATATCTATTGTCACAATATCTACATTTGATAAAAGAGGGTTATCAAATTTTCTTATATCAGTATTTTCAAATACGTGTACTTTTTCGTTCTTTCTAAGCCTTCTGTCTAATTGATTACTTCCTACATCAACACATATTACTTCTTTTATATTGTGTTTTAATGCACAGTCAGTAAATCCTCCAGTAGAAGAACCAATATCTAGCATTGTTTTGTCAGTTAAATCTATATTGAAGTCATTTAATGCTTTTTCTAATTTTAGTCCGCCTCTTGAAACATACTCAAGTACTTCATGATTTAGAGTAATAACATCAGTACTTTCTACATTAAAGGCAGGCTTTGTAATTGTTTTTCTATTTACTAAAATGTTTGAGTTTTTTATTTCCATTTGTGCTTTACTTCTTGTCTGACAAATTTGTCTATTTACTAATTCTATATCTAATCTTGTCATAAGTTCCTACTTTCTAAAAAAGATGGAAATATTCCACCTTATATGTTTTGTTTTCTTTCACTAATAGCTGCTTTTAATGTTTTTATAAATATTTCTTTTGGTAGAGTATATGTTTCAGTACTACCAAATTTTCTATAACTAATAGTACTACTTTCTACTTCTTTGTCTCCTAAAATTAAAGTTATAGGATTTTTCTTTGTTTGACTTTCTCTCATTTTGTATGATAGTTTTTCGTTTCTATCATCTAGGTTAACCCTTATATTCATATCGTCTAAATCTTTATAAACTTCTTTTGCATATTCTAAGTGGTAGTCATTGTTTACTGGAATTATGTTAACTTCAGTTGGGCATAACCATAGTGGGAAAGCTCCTTTTGTTTCTTCCATTAGGAATGCAGTGAATCTATCAAATGTTCCAAATATAGCGCGGTGAATAACTACTGGAGTTTTCTTTGAACCATCTTTGTCTATATATGATAAGTCAAATCTTTTAGGAAGTAAGAAGTCTAATTGACAAGTAGAAAGTGTTACTTCTGGTCCAACTGCTGGCTTTACTTCAACATCTAGTTTAGGGCCATAAAATGCAGCTTCTCCAATTGCTTCCTTGTATGAGCAGCCATATTCATTTAATACTTCTCTTAATTTGTCTTCTGCAGTATTCCACATCTCGTCATCGTCAAAATATTTTTCTTTGTCTTCTGGGTCTCTTAATGAAAGTCTGAAACTATAGTTTTTGAAACCAAAGTCTTTGTATACATCAAGTATTAGTGATACTACTTTTTTAAATTCTTCTTTTATTTGTTCAGGAGTTACAAATAAGTGAGCATCATTTTGGCACATGCATCTTACTCTTTCTAGACCTTTTACTGCACCAGAAGCTTCATATCTAAAGTCTGTTGCAAATTCGCCTATTCTTATTGGTAAGTCTCTATAAGAGTGTAAGTCATTTGCATATATTAGCATATGATGTGGGCAGTTCATTGGACGAAGTACAAATTCTTCATCGTCTACTTTCATCATTGGGAACATATTTTCTTTATAGTGATCCCAGTGTCCACTAGTTTTATATAGTTCAGTTGTACCAACACATGGTGTATACACATGTAAGTATCCCATTTTTCTTTCTTTTTCATAGATATAATTTTCTAGTTGTTTTCTTATGATAGCACCATTTGGAAGCCATAAAGGCATTCCTTTTCCAACTAAGTCACTAGTCATGAATATTGATAAATCTTTGCCTATTTTTCTGTGGTCTCTTTCTTTAGCTTCAGCTAGTTCTGTAAGGTAGTTATTTAAATCTTCTTCATTATCAAAGCATACTCCATAAATTCTTTGAAGCATTTTGTTTTTAGCGTCACCCTTCCAGTATGCTCCGCTTACTTTTAGAAGTTTAAAGTATTTTAGTTCTTTTACTGTTTCAACGTGAGGGCCCCTACAAAGGTCAGTGAAGTCTCCTTGTGTATAGCAACTAATTACAGTACTATTTTCATCCATTCTACTAATTAAGTCAATCTTGTATGGATCATTTTTAAATCTTTCTAAAGCTTCTTCTTTTGTAAGTTCATGTCTTACTATACGTTTTCCGTCTTTAGCAATTTTCTTCATTTCCTTTTCTATTTTTTCTAGATCTTCTTCCTTTATTACTGTGTCACCTAGATCAATGTCATAGTAAAAACCTTCTTCTATAACTGGTCCTACCCAGAACTTAGCATTGGGGTATAAATGCTGCACCGCTTGCGCTAGTAAATGGGCGCATGAGTGGTTCATTACACTTAGTTTTTCGTTTTCTTTAATGTTTATCATTTTTATCTTCCTTTCTTTTTGTTAAATGAAAAAACACCCCTTTAAAGGAGTGCTTGACACGGTACCATCCATTTTTAACTTTATTTAAGTAACGAGGTTTTACCCCGGGAACATCTTTCGAGTCCTGTTCATAGGTAGTAACTAATAAGTTATTTAATTGTCTTACACCATACACAATTCGCTTTTGTAAATAATTATTATTAGTCGTGTCCTAATCAAAACATTTAACTGAATATAATTTTACCACTTTTTTTTGAAATTTCAACTTTTTTCTTCAATATTTTTAAGAAATTTGCTATTATAGTGTGTAGGTGAAGAAGTATGAATGAAAGAGAACTAGTTAATTATTATAATAAATTTAATGAAGATAAAAGGCTTAGTAGAAGACATGGGATAGTTGAGTTTGAAACTGCTATAAAGTATATTAATATGTATTTAAGTAATTTTAAAGATGCAAAGATACTAGATGTGGGAGCAGGTACTGGAAGGTATAGTATGTACTTTAGTAATTTAAAGTATGACGTGACAGCTGTTGAGTTAGTTAAGCATAATTTAAGAGTGCTTGAAAAAAACTGTCCTAGTGTTAAGAGTTATTTAGGTAATGCAATAGATTTAAGTAGTTTCAAAAGTAATAGTTTTGATGTGGTTATTTTATTTGGGCCAATGTATCATTTAATTAGTTTTGAAGATAAAGTGAAAGCTTTAAATGAAGCTAAAAGAGTAGTTAAAGATAATGGTTATATTTTTATTAGTTATTATATCAATGATTATGCTATTATGAAACATGGGTTTATTGATAAGAATATAAAATCTGCTTTTGAAAAGGGAAATGTTAACGAAGAGTTTCACGTTGTAAGTAAGGAAAATGATTTATATAGTTTTGTTACAATGGAAGAGATAGATAAGTTAAAGAATGAGTGCAAGTTAGTTAGAGAAAAGATTATTAGTCAAGATGGGCTTACTGATTATTTTAGAAGAGAGATTAATAGTTTGGATGAAGAGGAGTTTAAACTATACCTAAAATATCACTTTAGTATTTGTGAAAAGTATGAGTTTTTAGGGACAAGTAGTCATGTGATGGATATACTTATAAAATAGAAAAAACTGAATTTTGGTTATTCAGTTTCTTTTATTATTAGGCTTTCTCCAGTCATTACGTCTGGTTTTTTAATTTCGTATAAGTCTATTATAGTTGGTGCGATATCTATTAGAGTACCTTCTGGTTTTAGTTTTATTTCATCATTACAAATTATGAATGGAACTTTGCTAGTTGTGTGGCTTGTTATTGGGGTTTTGTCTCTATTTAGCATTTTTTCTGCATTACCATGGTCAGCTGTTATTATTAGTTCATAAAAGTGTTCTTTAGCTTTTTCGTATATTTTTCCTAAGCAGAAATCACATATTTCTATTGCGTCTACAACTGCTTTATAGTTTCCTGTGTGCCCGACCATATCTGGGTTTGCAAAGTTAACAAGTATGAAATCATAATCATTTTCTATTTCTTTTAAAACTGTGCTTGTTACTTCTCCTACACTCATTTCAGGCTTCATGTCATATGTTGGAACGTCTGGAGAAGGTACTAGGAATTTCTCTATGTTAGGACTGTTTAAGTCTTTTGTGCCATCAAAGAAGTGTGTTACGTGTGCATATTTTTCTGTTTCTGCTATTCTTGCTTGAGTGTAGTCTAACTCCATTAAGTATTCTCCTAAAGTGTTATTTGGTTTAGTTGTTTCAAAAGCAAAAGGTATATTTTTGTGTATATTAAATAGTGAAACAAATTTAACATTTTCAAAATGTTTTGTTCTAAACATTTTGAAGTTTTTATCTGTTAGTGCACTTATTAATTCTTTCATTCTTTCAGGACGATAGTTCATAAACAATACTGCATCTTTTTCTTTTATAGATTTACCTGGTGTGATTACGCTTGGATTAATAAATTCATCTGTTATATTTCTTTTATAGTGTTCGTTAAAGCATACGTTGTAATTAGGAAAGTTATTACCTGACTCGTATACTATTGCATTATAGGATTTTTTTATTCTTTCCCAACGGTTATCTCTATCCATTGCATAGTATCTACCACTTATTGTACTTATACAGCCTATACCTAGTTTATCTGCTTTGTCCATGAATTCTGAAACAAAGTTTATTCCACTTTTAACTGGTGTGTCTCTTCCATCTGTGATTATGTCTAATACAATATTTTTTAGACCTTTCATTTTAGCTAGAGCAAGAACTGCATAAAAATGGTTTATGCTTGAATGAACTCCACCGTTTGAAAGCAAACCTATTAAATGAAGGTTTGAGTTGTTTTCTAGTACGTAGTCTATTGTGTTATTTAATAGTTCGTTATCAAAAAACTCCTTATTTTTTATTTTTTCATTTATGTATGTTAAAGGCTGAGGAGTAACTCTACCACTACCGATAGTCATGTGACCTACTTCTGAGTTACCCATTTGTCCTTTAGGTAATCCCACAAAAGTACCACTTGCTTCTAGTTCTGAATTTGGATACATCATTAGAAGTTTATCCATTACTGGAGTTTTTGCTTCTTTTATAGCGTTACCGAAGTCACTTTTATTTATTCCGTAGCCATCTAATATTAATAAAATTATCTTTTTCATATTTCACCTACTAAAGATATTTTAGCACAAGTTTAGTTATTTTTAAAGTAATTTAGGTTAAAAAGAGAAAAAAGCACTCGTTTGAATGCTTAGTTTGATACTTTAAGTGTGTCTAGTCTTAGTTTGTCTGCAATTGTTACAATGAATTCGCTATTTGTTGGTTTTGCTTTGTCTATGTCTACTGAGTGGCCAAATATTTCTTCCATTAGTTCCCAGTCTCCACGGTTCCATGATACTTCTATTGCATGGCGAATACTTCTTTCTACTCTTGAGTTACTTACTGAGTATTTTTCTCCGACTAATGGATATAATTCTTTTGTTATTCCACCAATTAATTTAGGTTCGTTATATACAAATTTTATTGCGTCTCTTATGTATTGATAGCCTTTTATGTGTGAAGGTATTCCTAGGTCATGTAATACTTTTGTAATTGAAGTATCAAGTGATTTTTCAAGTAAGTTTACTGCAGTTAAGTGTTTTCTTTCTTTAGTAGCGTCTAGTATTCTTTTTTCTAAATCAATAAAGTCAAATGGTTTTAGGATAAAGTATTTTACGCCAAACTCACTTACATTTCTTATTGTTTCTTGTTCATTATAGCTAGTTAGTACTATTATATTAGGTGTTAAATTTTTTTCTTTTATTTTTTCTAATACGTATATTCCATCTTTTTTTGGCATGATTAGGTCAAGTAAAATACAGTCGTATTTGTTCTTTTCTATCTTTTCCCATGCAGAAATTCCATCATATGCTTCATCTAATACTTCTACTTCCTTACTGCTAGCAAAGTATTCTTTAATCATGTTTACTATGCTAATGTTGTCATCTACTACTAAAATTTTCTTTTTCATATATATCTCCCTTTTTATTTTATGAGTTCATTATACTACATAAAAATGCAGGATTTGTCTAATTGTGTCTTAAATGTATGAAAAGTTGCATGAATTGTCTAAAAAGAAAAAATCTAGTCTATAGATTTTAAGATTTCTTTAAGATATTGAATGTTGGTGCTTGTTTTTCCAATTAGTACTCCATCTGTTAGTTTTAGAACATCTGATATGTTATCTTTGGATATACCACCGCCATAAAGTATAGGAGTGTCTATTTCATAGTGCTTTTGCATGTATTTTTTTATGAAGTCAGTCACATATGCAATTTCATTTAAATTTACATTAGATGAGTCTATCTGGCTAGCTGGTTCGTAAGCTATTAGTAAATTTTTTAAGCTATCATATTCTACGCCTTTTAAGTAGAATTTTAATTCTTTCTTTATAGTTTTAATTGAGTTATCGTGTCCTACACAAAGTATTGTTTTGAAATCCATGTTAAGACTTCTAAATAGTTTGTCTTTCATTTCTTCGTATGAGTCAAGTCTAAGTAGTATTCTTTCTGGGTGAGATACAATTGTGTAGTTTACATTCATGCTTTTTAAGCTTTCCAAACAAACTTCGCCTGTGTATGAGCCATAGTTGTAACTATAGAAGTTTTGAGTGCCTACTTTGTATTTTGATAAAGCGAATAAAGCTAAATAGTTTACGCTTGGAAAAATGATTAGTTCTTCTTTTGTTTTTATGTTATTCATATCTTTTATATATTTTGTAATTTCTTCATAAGATAAGTAACTTTTATGGTTTAGTATTATTTTTTTCATTAGTCCTCCATTATTTTTAGGGCTGGTAAAACTTCGCCACTTAGGTATTCAAGGGATGCTCCACCACCTGTTGATTTATAGTAAGCTTGTAAATTATATTTTGTAGCGGCTGAGGCAGCGTCTCCACCTAGTACAATTACTTTGCTAGTTTTACCATTTAAATAGTTTAATATTTCTTTTGTACCATTTTCGTATAATTTATCTTCATACTTTCCCATTGTACCATTAACAATAATTAATGGTTTGTTTTTTAGTTGTTTTTTAAACATTTCTATAGTAAGTAGGCCAATGTCTAGAATAGTGTCATCTTCTGTTAACTTGTCTATTTCTTTTGACCCAGAATTAGTTACAACATCTACTGGGAATACTATTTTTTCTGTTTTTATAAGAGTTTTACATTCGTTAATTAAGTTGTCATCTACAAAAGTTTTACCAGTTTGGTATCCTTCACTTTTTAAGAATGTTGCACACATAGCGCCACCTACTAGAACTTTGTCTGTTGTTGGAAGCAAGTTTTTGATCATGGCTATTTTATCTGATACTTTAGCCCCACCTAGTAAAAGTGTTTTGGTTTCGTTTTTGATTTTATCTAGTTCAGCTATTTCTTTTTCTACAAGGAAACCTACTGCATGAGGTAAGTACTTAGGAATTCCTGTGGTTGATGCATGAGCACGGTGAGAAGAAGCGAAAGCGTCAAGAATATATACTTCTCCTAAGCTTGACCAGTATAGAGATAGTGCTTCGTCACAGTTACTTTCTAATTTGTTTGGATAGTCCATTACTCTTGTATTTTCTAAAAGTAGGATATCTTTTGATTTTAGGTTTGATACTAATTCTTCTAAGTGTTTGCCTTCTAGTTCTTTACTAAATAGTATTTCTTTGTTTAATAGTTTACTTAGTACTTCTTTTACAGGTAAAAGTGTGTTAGTTTCTATATCTTCTTCTGTTTTAACTTTTCCTAAGTGAGACATTATTATTATTTTTGCATTATTATCAAGTAGATAGTTTATTGTGTCTAAAGATGCGACTATTTTGTTAGTGTCTAAGATTTTGCCATCCTTTATTGGAACGTTATAGTCTACCCTTAGTATTACTTTTTTATTTTTTACATCAATATTTTTTAATGTTAACATATTACCACCTTATATTTATTATACACTAGTTTTGGGAAAGTTTATTAAAAAATTTATAAATATACAGACTTGTTTACGAAAAAACAAAAAAGCACAGGACATCTAGCTGTCACTTGTGCTTAAGATTATTTATTTTCTATTAAGATATTTTTCAATTAAAATTCTTTTTGCTGTTTCATCCTCATTTTCGCGTTGTTCATTTTGATATCTTTTTTCACTCACTATATTAACGTATTTTAAGCATTCACTCAAAATTTCGTCTATTAAGTGGGTATTATGCTTCTCATTTAAAAGTTTATCTTCATTTTCGTAAGACGCTAGTGTTTTTCTAACATAATCTAAATCACGTTTAGCTAAGTTAGTACACGCTTGAAAATTGGCATAGCTTTTATCAAAAATTATACAATATTCAGGTAGTTTGTCTTTTGATATATTGAATTTAAAACAATGTCCAGGTTTTGCTAAATCATAGTCTAGACGTTCTAAATACAATACTGGTATTTTCTTGCCAGTAAGTAATTCTTTAACATAATATGGTGAATCACCTGTTTTAAATAATACTCTTCTTCTTTCATATTTTGGTTCTAGCATTGCGTAACTAGCAATATACGCTTTTTCAAAGCTATTTTCATTTTTGTCTTGTAAAAAGAATATATCCCCTTGATAGATGTTTTCAGTTAAAAGTGTTCTTTTAATTGCTTTTAATGTTTCTAACATATTTTTTCCTCCTTGTCTGGTTTTATATTATACAAGTTTATTAATTTTTTGTAAAGAAAAAATTATGGATTTTAAATTGAAAAAACTTTGACTCTTTTTTTGCCTTATTTTCGGAGAAAAATCAATGTTTTGCACGTGATTTGGTGTTTTTTACATGCAATTTTACACCTAATTTGGTATTTTTTAAGGCTTATTTTACACCTGTTTTGGACTTTTTTGAGTCTGTTTTCACACCTAAATACTAAAACGCAGACAAAAAGCACAGGTTTTCTGTGCAATTTTATCGTTTCTTACACCAGTATTCAGCAACTCTTAACATTTGTGCAGTATAACCCCATTCGTTGTCATACCAAGCTGATACTTTTATCATTGAACCAGTATTAGTAGGTATTACGCTTGTTAAGAGTGAGTCTACTACAGCGCCTTCTGTGCAACCAATGATGTCACTACTTACAAGTGGGACGTTTACTATTTTGATAATATCACTTTTGTTATTTTTAAACATATCGTTTACTACTTCAGCCGTAACTGTTTTTTTAACGTTTACTACTAAATCTATTAAAGAGCCATCACCTACTGGAACTCTATAAGCTGAACCACTAAGTTTACCGTCTAGTTCTGGTATTATTTTTCCTATAGCTTTTGCTGCGCCGGTTGAAGTTGGTACGATATTTAGTGAAGCTGCTCTTCCACGACGGCTTTCTATACCTTTTTTGTGTGGAATATCTAAAGTTTCTTGGTCGTTTGTCATTGCGTGAACTGTAGACATGAAACCATTTTCTACTATAAAGCACTTATTTAGTAAATCTAGGACTGGAGCTAAGCAGTTAGTTGTGCAAGATGCAGAGGAGATTACTTCGTCTTTTTTAGTTAAGATACTTTCGTTTACTCCATAAACTACGGTTTTGCAGTCATCCTTTGCTGGAGCACTTATGATTACTTTTTTAGCACCTGCAGTTATATGGGAGTAACTCTTTTCTTTTGAAGTGAAAGCACCAGTGCATTCCAAAACTAAATCAACTTTTAAGTCTTTCCAAGGAAGTTTTGATGGGTCACTTTCTTTAAATACTTTTATCTTTTTACCGTCTACTTCTATGTAATCGTCGTCATATGCTACTTTCTCATCTAAAGTTCTATGTACTGAGTCATATTTATAAAGATAAGCTAGTTGTAGTGGGTCAGTTAAATCGTTTATAGCGACTACTTCCATATCTTTTTTCTTACTTATTTGTCTTAAGGCAATTCTTCCAATTCTACCAAAACCGTTTATTGCTATTCTAATCATTTAATTTTCCTCCTATTCAAAGTATCCACCACCTACAAACTCTCTTAAAAGAGCTGTTTCAGGTAATGCACTTTCTGGTATGTTTAAAAATATTTTTAAGAAATTTATTATTCTTTTTGCTTCTGTGTAGTATTCACTTTTATAGTTTACGTTATAAAGTAGTGGGACAGCAAATGTTTTAAGTATTCCTAGTTCATAAATTAATGCTGTGTTTAATACGATGTCTGCTTCTTTTTGATATGGGAATATATATTTTTCTTCACTTATTCTAACATTTCTCCAACTTTTTAGTGTGTCTACTGCGTTATATCCTCTTGTCCTAGCATCTCTTACTATTCTTCTAATAAGTCTTAAATCAACAGTTGAAACATGGTTGTGTCTGTCTAATCCAAGAGGTGTAAATGGGCTTATGTATATTTTAAGTTTGTTTTCTCTTGGAATTTTGCTTGTTAATAGTTCATTTAGTGTGTGTATTCCTTCTACTATTAGAAGGTCTCTATTTTTTAAGGATACTGGTGGGTGCTTATATTCTTTTTCTCCAGTTAGAAAATTGTATGTTGGAAGAGTAGTTTCTTCTCCTTTTAATAAAGCGTCTAGTTTTTCATTAAATAAATCTATATCAATTGCCTCTGGAATGTCATACTCGTACTCTCCTTTTTCATTTTTAGGAGTGTCTTTTCTATCTTTAAAGAAGTCGTCAGTTGATAAAGTGAATGGGTTTAGTCCTTTACTTTTTAAATATAAAGCTAGTTTTTTACAAGTTGTTGTTTTACCTGAAGAAGACGGACCTGCAATTAGGACTATTTTTATATCATTTATGTTGTTTTGTATTTTGTTTGCTATTTCTAGTAAGTCATTGTTTTGTTTTATTTCATTTAGTTCTATAAACTCTTTTATTTTACCATTTATTACTACGTTATTTACTTCACTTACGTATTTTACACCTAGTTTTTCTGCCCATACGGCATAGTTATCAAATACGTTTAGTACTTGTGGCATATGTGTGTACTCAGGTATTTTCATATCAAAAGTGCTAGGATACTCCAGCATCACACCTTTGTCTGTAGTTAAAGTTAAATCAAAACTTGTAAGTATTTTAGTTGAGTATGGCATTTTCGTATAGAAGTAGTTATAATAGTCAAGCATACTATAAAGAGTTAGCATTTCTCCAGTCATTTGTTTATATGTTAGAGATTTTTCGTATTCTTTTACGCTGTTAAAATAGGAAATTGCTTCTTTTCTACTTGTTACTACTCTAGTTATTCTAATGTCTTCTTTTACAAGCTCATGCATTTTTGCTTTTATTTCATCAACCATAGTGTTATTTAACTCAAGATTAATTCTTGTATATATTCCTTTATCTAGGCTGTGAAGTAATTCTACATTTGTGTTTCTTCCAAATAATTCTTTGACTGCAGTGATGTATAGGAATTTTAAGCCACTTCTATATATTTTGGCACCCATTCTGTCCTTTATTTTGATTAGTTTCATTTTAGTGTCTTCTTTTAATTTTGTACTAAGCTCGGTTATGTCGTTATCAATTATTACAGCTATTACTTCATTTTCTAAATTTTGTTCTTTCATAAGGTCATATATTGTTTTGTCTACACTTGTTACAACATTACCAATACCTTCTATTTCTACTATTATTTTATCTTCCACTTTAATCACCCTTTATTCTATATATATTCTATCATTTTTTTTGTGATTTTTGTATATTTTTTTTATATTTTCGTAAATATATATATAGGTGAAGATAAAATGGTTATTCCAATGATAATTGATAAAGAGGAAGGAGTAGAAAAGAGTTTTGATATTTATAGTAGGTTACTTAAGGATAGAATTGTTTTTTTAAGTGGAGAGATTAATGATGAAGTAGCTAATTTAATAGTAAGTGAGTTACTTTACTTGAATAGTCTAAATAATGAAGATATTTATCTTTATATTAATAGTCCTGGGGGAAGTGTTACATCTGGTATGGCTATTTATGACACGATGAATTTTATTAAGTGTGATGTTAGTACTATTTGTGTGGGGATGTGTGCATCTATGGCTGCATTTCTTCTAAGTAGTGGGGCTAAAGGAAAAAGGGTGTGCCTTAAGAATGGAGAAGTTATGATACATCAGCCACTTGGTGGAGTGCAAGGACAAGCTACTGAGATAAAGATACATGCTGAAAGGATTATCAAGTTAAAGGAAAAGTTAAATAAGATACTTGCTAGTAATACAGGTAAAGATATTAAGAAAATAGAAAGAGATACTGAAAGAGATTATTATTTAGATAGTGAAGAAGCTTTAGAGTATGGATTAGTTGATAAGATATTATAAAAGAGTTCAGATTTTATTCTTGAACTCTTATTAATTTTGCAATTTTTTCTTTTTCTTCCATAGCTTGCAACAAGTTAGATATTACGATTTTTCTCATTAAGTCATTTTGGTATGTTTGATGATAGATAATGCTATTTATTACATCGTTTGGAATATCTAAAGACATTCCTTTTATATAAGCAAGTCTTGTATGAATTTCTGCTTTTACTTCTAAGTTTAACATATCAAATAGGCTTATGTTATCTAAATATATTATATAGTCAATTAATGTGTCTATAAATATTTCTTCTTGTCTAGATTTGTATAAACTAAGTGGTAAGTTAAATTTTTCTATATAGTAATCTGTAAATTTGATTAATATATTTGGTGCCGTAAAGTTACTTTCTATCATGAACTTTTCGATAGAAGGACTTGTGAATGCAAGCATGTATTTGTTTCTAATAAGTTTATCTAGTACGATGCTAGTTTTTCCTTCTTTAATTATTTTGTCTAAGTAATATAAAGAAGACAACTCTAGTTCATACATTTGTAAGTCAGTTATTAAGTTATTTACTTTGTCTAATTTACTGGAATTCATATTATCTAAAGTTTTATCTATAATTTTAAACATTCTTATTAGTATGTAATTGTAATCATTTTGAACGCCCATTATATTTGTGTTAAGTTTTCCTATATCGTTAGTTATTTTTTTGTCAGCAATAGACAGATAGTTTTTGTTTTTAGATAATTTTCCGTATAGTGTTTTTTCTTTTTTAGTAGCGCCTATATAGAAAGATATAATTTTATTAAATTCGTCAGTATCTTTATGAGAAGTATATTCTAGGCTTATTAGTTCTTTTAAGTAACCAATTTTTTCATATGATACATCTTCAATGTCTTTAATCATATCTTCTACATTTTTAAAATCTTCTTTATTCATACTAACCACCTGTTAAATGTATTTTACTTTATTTTAAGTAAAAAGTAAAGAATAAATAATTATGATATGTAATATATAAAGAAATATTTAACAACTTAAATGGCATATAAAAAGTAGCATTTCTGCTACTGTGGTTTTGTAGTTGTACCATTAGGATATGTGTTGTTATAATAAATCATATCAACGCCATCGCCTAGGTCTGCATATAATGTACCGCTGAATCTTTTTCCTTGGTCATAATCTTGATTTTTATCTAAATTAGGTAGTGTTATTGTTAAAGTATAATTAAATGTTTGAGCTACTGAGTTCTTAGTTATTTTGTTAGTTACAAGTGTTACTGTTGTTTTTGTAGATGTTTTTGGTATTGCGCCAGTTATAACATCTGTATTAGCACCTGTGCCTTTTATACTCCACTGTAAGTCTTGAAATTCATTTGTATAATCCATTCTTATATATACAGTGTTTGATACATCTGTAGCTGGAACACTTATACTGAATGTTTTATCAAATGTATCGCCTGGCTCAATATCACTTGCATTTGTTAAATCGTTACCTCCATCAAATGTAATGTTTCCAACTTTTGCTGTTGTTAGTGCTGTCGTTCCGGCAGTTCCTGTCATTCTTGTAGTAAAGTAAGAAAATGTTACACCAACAACTGCGACTATAATTGTTAGAATGCTTACAACAGATATTAATATTTCTTGATTCTTTTTCTTCATTCTAACACCTACTCTCCCTTTGCTACAACATTTGCTTTAAATGTTTTTCCTTGAAATTCATCTTGGTTTTCTCCATTTTCGTTGAACTTAAATGTTAACACATAATTGTGTTTAACTCCAGTGTTTATTACACCATTTCCTAATGTTGTACTTATTGTTGGTACTGGTTCAAAACTTGGTCTGTTTACAACAATATTTGTATATTGTGCTTCTTCTAATTCAACTCCGTCCAAAGTACTTGTGCCAACTATGTTGTATACAAAATTGTTACTATCTAGCTCGTTTTTTTCTACATTCATTATCAATGTATATCTACCAACAGCATTTAATTCTTCACTTATGTTTGTTATAGAAAATTCTAACCTGTTACTCCAACCCGGCAATATATTTTCATCATTTATATCGTTTCCGTTTTCAAACATTGCGTTTACATATGAGGTTTTTACATCAATATTCCCGTTATTATCATTTCCATTAACCTTGTAGTAGACAATTGCCAAAGATGTTCCAACAGCAACTAATACAAAAGATAACACGACTATTATTGAATAAATATATGTTTTAATATTTTTTTCTTTCATAACTATCACCATATTCTACAATAATATAATACCAAATTTTAAAAGAAAATACAACAGATAAAATAAAAAAAGTTAGAAAATCTAACTTAATTTATCTATCTTACTAGTTTCCAGTAGGTGCAGTTGTTGTACCACTTGGATTAGCAGCATTATAGTATACTGTTTCTCCTTCCAATGAACAGCTTACAGTACCAGCAATAGTAGCACCTTGTTGAGCGTTTTGATCAGCACCAGTTTCTGGAAAATCTAATGTATAAGTCATAGATGCTGTTTGTTCAGTTGCACTTTTAGCTAAAGTACCACTTGCTATAACAGTTTTAGTTGCGCCAGTTTTTAACTTACCATTTACAGTAGTTTGAGCATTAGTTCCAGCTACAGTTAATGTTAAATCTGTAAGTGGATTTGCAGTCATATCTAATGTACAAGTGTATTTTACATCATAGTCTGATAGCCCTAAAGTAACTGTAACTGTTTTAGCTTCGCTAGTCCATCCAGGTAATACAGCTGTACCACTAACACTTTGAGCAGTAAAACTAGCAGCACCGATTTTAGCAGTTGTTGCTTTAACAGTTCCTTGAGTACCACCCATACTAGTTGTAAAGTATGCGAATGTAGCACCAATAATAGCTACTAATAATGTTGCAATTCCAATTACTGATAAGAAAATAGTTTGTCCTTTGTTTTCTCCCATAGTTCTTTACCTCCTTTACAATAAAAATTCTACCAATTTTTTAATATAAAATCAAGTGCTTTTTATATATTTTTCAATTTTTTTACAAAAATTTTTAAAAAGCAACATTTGAGGCTAGTTTTCGTTTGGTTTTATTTCTAATATTGCGTAGAATAATTTACCATCATCATAGTTATTTTCTGGCGTATATGCATAGTTTAAAACCACTTCTTGTTCTGTATTTGCTTTTATTTGGATATTTTTTACTATTTTTTCACCATTATTAACTGCATAAGGAAGTTGACTAGTCAAATTCACTAATTTATTTCCATCTATTGATAATTCATAATTAGGTCTGTTACCCCATCCAAAATTATTAATTATGTCATTCCAATTGATATCGTATGTCATATCTTGATTACTGTCATTAGTAATTGTAAACTTTTTTGTTTTTGTCCAACCGATTACGATCTTGTCTTTAGAGAAATCAACATTATCTAAATAAGATATTTTTATATTTTGCATGCTTAATTTTACTTTAGTATTTTCTTCAGTTGTCTTAAACAATATACTTGTGTCTATTTTTGAAGAATCTATGATACCGTCTAAATCTGTATCAATATTTGCGTCTGGAATTTTATCCCCGTCTAAATCAATATTAATGTCATATTTACCATCACCATCTATATCAATATTGTATTCTGGTAATCCCTTACCGTCGTTATTTATATAGCAATTCAACTTACAATTTCCGTTATTATCCAATTGATTTGTTAAATTCAAATCTGCTATCCCATCATTATCTGTGTCTACATTAATATCTGCTTTTAAATCACCATTTGTATCAACATTTAAGTTGGCTTGTCCATTTCCTGTAGTGTCTATATTTAGCTTTGGAACTTTGTAATCATCTACATATAAGTTAATGTCTGCTACTCCATCTGCATTTAAATCTAGATTTGTTTCTGGCCATCCATTATTGTCTATGTCACAATTTAGTGAACATTTACCATTTTTGTCGTATTGATCAATCAAATTAAAATCTGCTACACCATCATTATTTGTATCAACGTTAAATATTGGAGTTACATAATCACTTCCATAATTTATATTAATGTCAGGAACCCCGTCGCCATCTGTATCAACGTTTATGTCAGCCTTGTTATCTTGATTTTGATCTAAATTTACTGTTGCATATCTGTTTCCTAAAAAATCGCAATTAATGTCACATTTTCCATCATTATCTAAGTCTATATTTAAATCTAGTTTCCCATCTCCATCAAAATCTATATTCGTGTCAGGTTTATTATCCCCATCTGTATCACAGTTTATACTGCATATACCATTTTCATCTTTTTGATTAATTAGATTTGTATCAGGTCTGCCATCTCCATCTGTGTCAACATTAAAGTATGAAACAATTAAATTTTCATACCCTATATTATAATCAGGCTTATTATCTTTATTGTTATCACAGTTTACGTTACAAATTTTATCACCATCGGTGTCTACATTTAAATCGGGCCAACCATCTCCATCTGTGTCAACGTTTAGATTTCTTGATTTAAGCATTATGTAATTCATTACTATATATGATGTTACACAAGTTACACCAATAAATAATATAAACACTAATACTATTAAAACAGTCTTTGATTTTCTTTTCTTAACAGGTTCCTCCTGTTCAAAATATAATTTTTCTTCTTCTATTATTTTTCTTTTTTCTTTTTCGTTCATAATGTCCTCCTCTTATTCTATTTATAATATTACCATATTTTTTTAAAAAACTCTAGATATAATAAAAGAAAATGCACTTAGTGTACATTTTCAATTTGAATTTTTGTTGTAAATTTCTTACCTTTTTCTGTATCTTGATTTTCGTTTGTGTCTTTAAACATTAATTTAAATAGGTACGTGTGTGTTTCGCCAGGTTTGATTACTACACTTTTTAGCATATCGCCATCTTGGTAAGGCGCTTTCGCTTTGTCTATGTCTATTAATACTTCTCCATCTCTTATTAAACCATAGTTAAGGTTATTTTTTGTAGTGAATGTATTTTCTACATTTGTGAATTTTATTGTATATATTAAGTCTATTGTACTTGAGTTTGTTATTTCAAAAGATTTAGCACTACTCCAGCCTGGATAGATATTTATGTTTTGCATATTTGTTAAATCTTTAAATGTTATTGTGTGTTCTTCGTCTTTTCCAATATCAATAGGCGCTCCACAGAATTTGTCACAAATGCCGTCTCCATCTGTATCACAGTTCTTATCGCATACGCCATCTTTGTCTATGTCACAATTCTTGTCACACTTTCCATCTCCATTTGTATCACAGTTGTAGTCACATACGCCATCTTTATTTGTATCGCAATTTCTATCGCAAATGCCATCGTTATTAGTGTCGCAATTTAGTTTACATGAGTCGTTTTCTTTTCCTTCACAATTTTTGTCACAGATACCATCTCCATTTGTATCGCAGTTCTTATCACAAACGCCATCATTGTTTGTATCACAGTTTAATTCGCAGTTTCCGTCGCCATCTGTATCACAATTTCTTTTACATTTATCACTGTCTGAGTCACAATTATAGTCACACTTTCCATCTCCGTTAGCATCGCAATTTTTATCGCACTTGCCGTCAGCGTTTGTGTCACAGTTCTTGTCACACTTTCCATCTCCATTTGTATCACAGTTTAGCTTACATGAGTCATTTTCTTTTCCTTCACAGAATTTATCACAAATTCCATTGTTATCAGTATCGCAGTTTTTATCACATTGTCCATCATTATTTGTATCGCAGTTTAAATCACATTTGCCGTCATTGTTGGTATCACAATTTTTAACACACACATCATTATTTTCTGTACAGTTATAATCGCATTTACCATCTCCGTTAACGTCACAGTTCTTGTCGCATCTTCCGTCATTATCAGTGTCACAGTTAATATCGCATTTACCGTCAGCGTTTGTGTCACAATTTATTTTACATGAGTCGTTTTCTTTTCCATCGCAATTTTTGTCACAAATGCCGTCATTATCAGTATCACAGTTTTTGTTACATTTTCCATCATTGTTAGTGTCACAATTTATGTCACATTTACCATCGCCGTTTACATCGCAATTCTTGTCGCATATACCGTCTTTGTTTGTATCACAGTTAATAAGGCAGACGTCACTTCCTTTGTTTCCACAGAATTTATCACATATTCCATCGCCGTTTGTGTCACAATTTTTATCACATGTGCCGTCGTTATCAGTGTCGCAGTTTAAGTCACAAACGCCATCACCATTAACATCACAGTTTTTGTCGCATACACCGTCATTATTTGTATCACAGTTTCTGTCACATTTACCATCGCCGTCTATATCACAATTGATTTTGCATGAGTCATTTTCTTTTCCAGTACAAGCTTTATCACAAATTCCATCTTTGTCTTCGTCAATGTTAGTGTCTTCTTTTCCATCTTTATCAGTGTCACAATTTAAATCACACTTGCCATCGTTATTGATGTCGCAGTTAATATCACACTTGCCATCTTTGTCAGTATCACAGTTTAAATTGCATATTCCGTCATCGTCAAAATCTATGTTAGTATCTGGATATCCATCGTTATTTGTGTCACAGTTTTTAATACACATTCCATTTTTGTCTTTTACATTTGTTAAGTTTTTGTCTGGTTTTCCATCACCGTCTGTGTCAATGTTAAAGAAAGGTTTTTGTATATTTTTGTAACCAATGTTAACATCTGGTGAGCCATCACCGTTTGTATCACAGTTAACGTCACACTTGCCATCTCCGTCTGTGTCTATGTTTAAATCAGGTAAGCCGTCTCCATCTGTGTCTATATTTAGTCTCATTTTGTAGTTATTTATAAAGTTTATTACAGAGTATGTTGTACTTATTGTAGCCGCAGTAAAAAGAGTAAATACAAATATAATTATTAGTATTTTTTTTCTTTTTTCTTTCTTATCTGGCTCTACGAAATAAAGTCCTTCTTCTTCTATTATTTTCTTTTCTTCTTCATTCATAAAGTTTTGCACCCTACTTTCTATCATAAATCATACCATAAATAACGTTTTAAATCAATTATTTTTCATAAATTTGTTAATAAGTTTTAAGTTATTCACAATTATTGCTGATTTTAAAAAATGCAGTGAATATTGCTTTGTTTTTATTGCTGTTATTAGTGATAGAAATAAAGAAATGACATCGCTTAGTGCAATGTCACTAGTATAAACTAGGTAGACATTCAGTTACTGAATACTTTCTATATTTATATTATATAATGTTTTCACAAAATGCTCAAGAGGTTTATTTTCTGGAAAAATGTGTGAAATGGGCTAAAAATAGTCGGAATTTTGTGTAATTTAGTGGAAAAATGGCCGGAATTTTGTGTAAATATTTGAGTATCGTTGGAAAAGCGACTGAATTAAGTGGATAAAACAATACTTTTTAACAGTGTGATAGTGAAAAAATCACAACATTATAAAAACGAGCAATTCCAGTAAATATAAGAGCTTGCTCGTTTTTGCTGTCATACTTTATCTAATTGTTAATAAGTTTTAAGTTATTCACATTTAATGTTTTTGTGAAACCATTTCTTTTATTTTTCTAAATCTGTGATTTATTCCACTTTTTGTTATTTTAGTATTTGTTTCTAATGAAATAATGTCCGCTAGTTCTTGCATTGAACTTTCTGGATATTTTTCTTTGTAGATACAGACTTCTTTTATTTTGTCATCTATTAAGTCAAAGTCTTCTCTTTGTTTTAATTTTTGTATGTTTTCTAGTTGTTCATTTGAAGAAAATACTATTTTATCAATGTTAGCTTGTTCACAGTTATTTAGTCTGTTTGTCATATTTTTGTGGTCTCTATATATTCTTATGTCTTCATAATAGAATAGTGAATTGTAGGCATTTAATAGTTTTATAAAATCGCTTATTCTTTCGCTTTCTTTTAAATAGACCATGTAGTGTTTTTCTCTTTTTAATATTTTAGAGTTAAAGTTTAGTTCTTGTAATAAGTCATTTATATAGTTTGCAGTTATTTTATTTTCTATTATGAATTCTAAATGGTATCTACTTGTTTTGGGGTCATTTACACTTCCACATATTAAGAATGCTCCTCTTAAGTAAGATTTTTTTTCTTCAATGTTTCCACATATGTAATCAGATGGTTTATATTTTCTAGTATTATTTGTGTAGTCATATAAGTCTAGTGTTTTTAGAATTTTTTCTACATCTTCTTTTATAGTAATGTGTATTATAAAGTTTTTGTTAAGTCTATTTATTTCTTCTTTTGTTATGTTTATTTCTATATTGAAGATGTCTTTTAATAGTTTATATATTCTTCTTGATACACCTATGTTTTCAGTATAAAGAGAAATAGAGTTGTTTTCTATTTCTCCGTTTATGTTAATTATTGCTGATAATTCACTTATTTGTTCAGTTTTATTGTATTCGTTATTTAGTATTTCGTTTTTTATATTTGTTGTATATGACATAGGTTCCTCCTTACCAGACTCTTGAAGACCACCATCCGCCTGGGAAATATATTACGCTTCCTGGGTCGATTACTGAAGCTTTATAGTTAGCTATTGTAACGTGTCCACGGCTAATTGTCAAGTGTAAGTGTGCGCCTGTTGTACATGAATCGTATCCACCATTTTTTCTTGCAGTTGAGTATCCACCCATATGTGCAACTACTTCTCCTTCAGATACTACGTCTCCTTCTTCTAAGCCGTTATAGTCTAGTAAGTGCATCATTACTGATGTATATTTAACTCCATTGATGTTATGGTATATAAACATTACTTTACCACCACATCCCCATTGTGTTTGAAGCGCAACTGTACCTGATGCTACTGGATAAATTGGTGTCCCTTCAGCCGGACTTTTGTTACCTATATCTACTCCGTTATGGAAAGATATACTTGATGGGTAAAGTGGGTTTTTTCTATATCCATATGTACTTGTGATTATTCCTGTTTCAGTAGGCCTTTTAAAACCTGTTGAAGTTGGAATAGCCATACAAGTAGATAGTAAGTCATACGAATTTGAACATCCTTTTTGTCTATAGAATTCTATTAATTGTTTTTGAGATTTGATTAAGTCTTCTATTGAAACTGAATCTTCTTCAAGTTCGTCTATTCTTGAACCTAGCTCAAACATTTTTTCTTGAAGTGTATCTCTATTTTTTTGTTCACTTTCTATGTCTTTTGCTAGTTTGTCTTTTAGTTCGTTGTTTTGCTTTATAAGACTTTTCATTTCGTTTATTTGTTCTTTATTGTATTTAGATAGTTGTTCTACAACAGATATTCTATGGATAAAGTCTGTAAATGACGTTGCTTTAAAAATGTATTCTAAGTAAGATTTTTCTCCATTAGAAAGTTGCAAGAATACTAAAATGTTATCTGTTTCTTCTTTCTTTTCTTGTATTGTTTTTTCTAGTTCTTCTATTTTGTTAGAAGCTGTTATTATTTGATTATTTAAGTCAGCTACTTTTGCTTCAATAGCTTGCATTTCTCCGACAACTTTGTTATATTCAGCTTCGCTTATTTGTTTTTCTGTGTCTTGTTTTTGTTTTTGTCTTTCTAGTCTATCTAATTCATCTAGTAAGTCTCCGTAGGTTCTTGCAGCTGCATTTGTTTTAAGTGGTAACAATAATATAAGAAGCGAAACTATAATTATTAGAATTTTTTTCATTATATTTTTAGGTACCTCCTTACAGCACGAGATGAACCTATTGCGCCAACTACTACACCTATTGATACTATTATTAGTATTGTTTTTAACATTAAATCATTTGGGTTAACTAGGCTTATTACTTCAGTAAACAAGATGCCGTTCATTTTGTCATATAGGTAAGTGTAGCCAAAAGCAGTTAATAGTACTGGAATTATGCTACCTATGAAACCTAGTATAATACCTTCAAAGAAGAAAGGTGTTTTTATATATGTGTTTGAAGCACCTACTAAACGCATGATTTCTATTTGTCTTTTTCTGTTGTTGATAGTTATTTTTATTGTGTTACTTATTAGGAATGCTGTTACTATAATAAGTCCAATTACTATGACTACCATTATTTTTTTAACTATGTCAAATATTTTTACTAATTCTTCTACCATGCCTTCACCGTATTTTACTTGGTAAACTCCTGATAATTCTTTTATCAATTTTGCAGTCACGCCAATACTTTCTGTGTCTTTTACTTTGACTAAGTATTCGTTTAGAAGCGGGTTATTTGTTTCGTCGTATTCGCTTAGTATTGTACCAAGTCCATCACTTTCTTTAGCCATGTCTTTTCTAATACTTTCTTTTGACATAAATGTAATGCTGTCTATGTTTGATAAAAGTTCTATTTTTGTTTTAAGGGCTTCTATGTCTGTGTCTGTTGCATCTTTGTTAATATAGACTACAATTGTTACGTCTTTTTCTATGTCAGAAGTGAACTTACTTACGTTTTCGCTTAGTAAAACAGCTACTGCCACTAGTATTAGTGTTATTGTTATACAAGATATACTAGCTATGCTAAGTGAGAAGTTACGGAAGACACTTTTTAGTGAGTCTTTGATGTTGTTTCTTATTATTCTTAAGTATTTCATTATTTACCATAACCTCCTTTAACTGTATCGCCTACTAGTATTCCTTTTTCTAGTTTGATAACTCTTTTTTTGTAGTAATTTACTATGTCTTTGTCGTGTGTTGCCATTATTACAGTTGTACCGTCTTCGTTGATTTTGTTTATTATTTCCATTATTCCCATTGATGTTGTTGGGTCTAGGTTACCAGTAGGTTCGTCACATATTAGTATTTTAGGATTATTTACTATAGCACGCGCTATTGAAACACGCTGTTGTTCTCCACCTGATAGTTGATCTGGATAACTTCTAAATTTTTCTTTTAGTCCTACTTTTTCTATTGCATTCATTACTTTTTTTCTTACTTCGTTTTCAGGTAAACCGTATATTTCTAGAGCAAATGCAACATTTTCAAATACAGTTAGGTTTTGCAATAATTTATAGTCTTGGAATACTATTCCTAGTTTTCTTCTTAATTTATACACTTTTCTGTTTCTTAATTTACTTACGTTTATTCCTCCTACATAGACTTCTCCACGAGATGGTTTTTCTTGTCTATAAAGTAGTTTTATTAGTGTGCTTTTCCCTGAAGCAGTTGAGCCTATTACAAAGACAAAGTCGCCTTTTGGAATAGAAAGTGTTATGTCGCTTAGGGCTGTTACACCGTTTTTATATTGTTTATATACATTTTTTACTTCTATTAAATTCATTTGTACCTCCTAGTTAATTATATCATTATATTCTTAAATCATGAAGTGGTAGTTTATACCTATTTGTGCCACCGTATACTTCGTATGAGTCTAGTACTGTTAGGAATGCGTCGTTATCAACTTCTATTATTTTTTCTTTTAGTATTAGATATTTTTCTGTTGGTACTACACACATGATAATACTAGAGTTTTCTTTTTTGTATCCTGTTTTTACTGGAATTTCGCTTATTCCACCTTCTATTTCTGTTATGATGTATGATATTATTTCTTCTTTTTTGTCAGTGTTTATGAATACTATTTTTGAGTCACTTATTCCTATTAGGAAGTTATCTATTATTTTGCTTTCAATAAATCTTATAATTAGTGAAGTTATAAGCATTTCTACACCGAATATAAATGTGCCGACAATTAAGACTGTGCCGTTTACTATGAATAGGGCTGTTCCTAGAGTTAGACCGAATTTTTTATTAAAGATTACGCCCATTATGTCTAAACCACCTAAACTGCAACCTGACAAGTATACCATTGTACAGCCAATACCAAAAAGTACTCCTATTGTGATTATGTTCAAAAATGGACTACTTAGTGTAATAGTGACATTTAGTAGTTCAGTTAAATACATGACTAGGGTGTACACAACAGCACCAATTATTGATGGAATTGTGTCTTTTAAGCCTAGGCAGATTATACCTATAGTTACTAAAACTATGTTTCCTATTAGTAAAACATACGATGTTTTTATTCCAAACAAGTGATCAAAGATTATACCTACGCCACTTAAGCCACCAGGAACAATTTTATTAGGAACACAAAAGATATTGAATGTTAGTGAAATGAGTAAGCATCCTAGTATTAAAAGCATTGCATTTATCATTATTTTTTTCTTTATTTTTCCCATATCTATTTATCCTTTTCTACTAAATTATAACATATTATTCTATATTTTTCTATAACTACAAAGAAAAAATATAGAATGTGTACAATTCAGGTTATAGTAAAACTCGGGGTTTGTAACATTTCTCCGAGTTTCACTTTAAGATTTTAATTAAATTCTTGTATTTTTTCTTCTACACAGTTAAAAAATTTATATACTGTTGTTGCACTTTCTTGTTCTGATGGATGTGTATCGCCAAAGCTTGTATGTATTTTTTTAGCACGTTTTATTGCATTTTCAAGCGAACCATATTTACAGAGTTTATTAAAGATTTCTTTATCGTTTTTCTTGTATTTGTAATTTAATCCTGAAGATTTAAAATACTCATTAAGTTTGCTAGCGTATTGTGTCCTATGTATTTTTCCTTCAACATAATTAAAATGAAGTAAGAACCAATATTCAAATGCTTGATTAGACCATAAAGGAATATATCCTTTTCTTTCGCAAAGTCTTATTGCCTCATCAAATATTTCTGGGGCAAAATCGTCTTTATCAAATACAACAAATATTTTACTATATGGTATCTTTTCTTGACTTAGAAAGTCTACTTTCCCAATGAAATTTTCAACAGAATTTACAAGTGATAAAGTGTTTTTACCGGCTCCAATTATGTTTACTTTAAGTTTGTTTGATGCTATGAGTTTTTTATTTACTTCTTCTATCATACTATTAAAATAGTTAACTTCTGTTTCTACTCCTTCACAAACAACCAACCATTTTGTAGATTTAATTGTTTGCAGGTTTTCTTTCCTTTTTCTTCTTTCTTCTTTTCTCCTTTTAAATAATTCATCACTTCCCATAAGACACCTACTCTTCTATAAATGGAATTGCGCCAAATTCTCCAGTTAGGTATCTTTTTTCATAATCTGAGTCAATTCTGATATTTCTAAATTCAGATAATGAGTATAAAGTAGAAATTCCTAAATTGTTTTTTTCTACAAAATAAATTTCATCTCTTCTCAATTCTTTGCTATTTAAAAGCACTGTAGAATGTGATGTGTATATAATTTGAGCATTATTCTTGTTAATATTTTTATCTTTATACATGTTGACAATTCTTCTAAATAAAAGTGGATGTAATTTGGTATCTAATTCGTCAAAACATAAAATTCCGCCTACTTCTAAATTTATTAAAATTGAAGGTAAAACGTCAAACATTTTGATAGTACCAGATGACTCTAAAGAAAGTGGTATCATTTTTTCTTTTTTTGTTTTTATGTCACGGTGTACTCCACTTATATTGTATGTTTTTTCTCCTGTAGTTTTAACATCTTCTTTTATATCAAGTCTGATTAGACATGGGTCAAATTCTTTTAAAAGTTTTTCAAATAATACATATACTGACGTATTATTCTTTAAAATATTTATGCTTATTTTTTGATTTAAATTATTATCAATTTTAAAAGAAGATTTTGTTATGTAGTCATAAATACTTCTTAGTTCTCCTTTTTCTTCTTTAATAGCAATATTACTAAGCACAAGTGATTTATTAATATTCAAGTTAATGCTGTTTTCTAAAAAGTTCCAAATCCCTTTATACTTATTATATGATGGTGCAAAGGTTACTTTATCTTTGTATCTTTCAAAAATTGTTTTCTGTTTCGTATCATTACCTGAAGAAATTTTTTTCTTGTAAAGCCATTCTTCAACAAATGAATTTGCATTTAATGAAAAACCGTATCTATATTCTGTTTCTTCAATTATAATAGAAATTTCATACTCACTATTTTCTTTTTTTGCTTTTTCACTAAAAGCAAATGGAACTGTTGGTAATGCATCATTGACATCCATTTTATTAGAAAACTTAATCATATAAAACATATATGCTAATGCGTCTAGAATAGAAGTTTTTCCACTTGCGTTTGCTCCATGAATTTCTATAATTGGTAATACTTTAGTATTCTTTATGTCAAATAGTGTATCAGTGTAGTTCTTTTCTTGAGTTGCTGTTAAATCTAGTATTGTTTCGTTATAAAAAACGGAATGATTTTTACATTTAAATTGTAATAACATATTATTCCTCCTCTTCAATGGTTATATTTTAACACTATATCTTTTAAAAATCAAGCATTTTAAGAGGATGTCCCTCTTAAAATCTGCGATTTTGTTAATATTATATGAATTTTATAAATATTTATGACAAAACTCGGAGTTTGTTAATGTTTTTCTCCGAGTTTTACTTTATGATTTTGTCCAGTGTACTTGGCAGTACTCATAATAAAAACCTACTTGTGGTAGGTTTCGTTATTCATTATTTTGAATACTCTATAGATTTGTTCTAAAAGTATTAGTCTAAATAAACCATGTGGATATGTTAATTTTGAAAAAGAGATTAGTTCGTTTGAGATAGACTTTATTTCGTTATCTAGTCCATCACTTCCACCTATTATGAAGGTAATATTTGACTGTCCACTTGTAAGTAAGTTATCTATTTTGTCTTTTAGTTCAATTGTGGAATACTCTACACCCTCAATACACATACTTATTATATAGTCACTTTTGTTTAAGTGAGAAAGTATTAGTTTCTTTTCTTCTGTTATGTTACTATCTTTTAGTTCTATTAAATCTACTTTATGATATTTAGATAATCTTTTCATGTAATCATTAATAGCATCCATTAAATATTTTTCTTTTATTTTTCCTATACATATTATTCTTATCATATACTTACCTCAGTTAGAATATTTTGGTCTGCACATTCAAGTGTATCAAAAATTATATCATTTTCTTCTAATACTTTTTTGTTAGTTGATAAAGCTAGTTCTTTTGCGTTGTTTGACTCAGATAGGTGAGCTAATACCACTTTTTTTGTGTTTGGTCCGATTAGTCTACTTAAGTAGCCTGCACATAACTCATTTGATAAGTGACCTTTATCACTAATTATTCTTCTTTGTAAATATTCTGGATAAGGACCTTTTATAAGCATTTCCGTATCATGGTTACTTTCTAATATGTAGTAGTTTTTATTTTTTAGATATATAAAGTTTTTTTGGTTGATGTAACCAGTATCTGTTATGTAGACTAAGCTATCATTATCTTTTTCTATTAAGTAACCGTTAATAGTAAGAGCATCATGGCTTAGTGGAATTGGCTTGATTAGAGTTCCATAGTAAATCATTTCATCTGTAAGGTATTCTGAGTTTTCATATTTTGTACCAAGACAGAAATTTTCTACTTCTGGAGTTATAAATAGAGTTGGTTTTACTTTATTAAGAAACACTTTTAAACCATATGTATGGTCTATATGATCATGTGTTATTAAAAGTGCATCTATTTCATGTGGGTCAACGTTAATTAAAGACAGTTTTTCTTTAATTTGTTTATAGGAAAACCCTACATCTATTAAGATTTTTTTGTCTCCTAAATCTATAAATGTAGAGTTTCCTTTTGAGCCACTACCTAGTACCACAATACGCATTTTTATACATTGTGCATGGGTCTATATATGTTCCTTCATAGATAAGTCTGAAGTCTAAGTGTGTACCTGTACTTCTTCCTGTTGTACCCATATATGCAATTACTTGTCCTTTACTTACAGCATATCCAACTCTCATTTCATCATTAAATCCGCTTAAGTGCATATATAATGTCTTGTAGCCTTTTCCATGGTCTATGTATATGTAGTTACCCATATCAGATGCTCTACCCATCTTCCATACTGTACCAGATTGTGCAGCATAGATAGGCGAACCATGTCCAGTACCTGATATGTCTAGTGCTGGGTGGTATGAACGTGAACCATCAATTGGGTCTGTACGCCAACCAAAGTATGAAGTCATTACACATGGAGTAAGTGTAGGCCAAGCCCAGTCTCCTGTTTCTCCATAGTAGTTTATAGCAAGTCCACCTTTTACTACGACTTCATTAACTACTGGTGTTATTACTTCATTATTAATTGGTATTACTTTTGTTATTGTACCATTAATTGTTTCTGTGTAGTATTCAACTCTGCTTACACCATTTTGTCCTTGCTGTTCTGTGTAAGTTGTTCCTACTACAAGTTTGTTATCGTATTTAATATCTCTTTTATAAGATACTTCTTTATCCTCAATAAGATTATTTTCAACAACAACACTTACTATTGGTTTTATTAGACCAACATTTACTTCTTGTCCACTATAAAGTAGCGTGTTTTCACTTAAAATACTTGGGTTTACTATTAAGAATTCTTTTGTATTAAGTTCGTATTCTTCTGCTATTTCTTTAACAGTTTGTCCGCCTATTACTATGTGTGTTCCTTGCGTTTTTGTTGTACCAAAAAGTAAATATTTAGATAGGTCAGTACTATTTGTGAAGATATTGTCTTCTGTACTTAAGTAACTTTCTTTTATTGTTATATTTTCTCTTATGTTTATGTCTTTGATAGTAGAGCCTGTTTTAGTTATTTTACTTTGTTTTCCTTCAAGATATTTTTGATAGTCTTCTTCATTAACGAAAGCTTTTATTGTGTTTTCTAAGGCTACATCAAAGTCTTTTTTGTTTAGTACTTTAAGTACTTCTTGTTTGTCTTCACTATAGTTTATAGTTATTTCGTAGCCTTTTAATGTAAATGGTTCTGTGTCTTTTATTTTGTCGTATATACTTGAAGGTGTTTCCACTTCTCCTGTATAGGTTACTAACTTTGTTGTTTCAAGACTAAGTGGTGCATAGATTTTGTCTACACCATATTTCTTTTTTAGTAAATCTTGTTCTTTGTCTATTAAGTCATATAGTTTGTTTTCGTTTTCTATAATACCTAAAGATTCACCGTTTAAATATACTTCATATACTGTCATTGGTTGATCACTTAAGTCTTTTCTTCCTGTACCTAATATGAATACTAAGCTTGATAATATAACCCCAAATACTATCAGCCTATAAAAAATCCTATTATTCATTATCATTTTCCTCACTTTTTAAGACATTTTTGAAGTTTGTGTATGTTCTTTCAAAAATTAAGTCTATTGTTCCTGTTCCACCACTCCTATGTTTTGATATTATTAGTTCTGTTGGTGAAAGAGTTGGTCTATCTTTACTTTTGAATTTGTAGTAATCTTCGCAATATAAGAACATTACGATGTCAGCGTCTTGTTCGATAGAACCACTTTCTTTTAAGTCACTCATTAATGGGCGCTTGTCTTCTCTTTGTTCTACTCCACGAGATAGTTGAGCAAGTGCGATTACTGGGACTTCTAATTCCATTGCTAGTTTTTTTAGGTCTCTAGAAATTTCAGAGACTTCGTTTGTTCTTTGTCCTGAGTATTTACTAGAACTACTAATTAACTGCAAGTAGTCTATTATTATACAATCTAAGCCTTTGTCAGAATTTTTTAGTCTTCTACATTTGCTTCTGATTTCAGATACTGTTATACCTGGTGTATCGTCTATAAAGAATTTTGTGTCTGCTAAAAGGCTTAGTGTTTCGTTGTATTTTTTCCAGTCCATGTGGTCTAGTTTACCAGTTCTTAGTTTTTGTGAGTCTATTTGTCCCACTGAAGAAAACATTCTGTTAACTATTTGAGTGGCACCCATTTCTAGGTTAAATAAAGCCACTGATTTTTTGTAGTTAATAGCCATGTTTGTTGCCATGTTGATAGCAAGAGCTGATTTACCCATACCTGGACGACCGGCAATTATTATTAATTCGTTACCGTGAAATCCTGTTGTTCTTTTGTCTAGGTCATAAAAGCCTGTTGGAACACCCGTGATATCTCCACCGTTTTTTGCTAGAAATTCTAGTTGTTGTTGAGCTTTATCTAGGACTTCTTGTATTGGCTTGATTTCTTTTACCATACGGCCTGAGTTTACTTCTAGTATGCTTTTTTCTGCTGCTTCAACGATTGTGTTTAGGTCAGACTTTTCTTCATAGCATTCGTCTATTATGGCAGTAGACTTGTTTATTAGCGTTCTTAAAATATACTTTTCGTATATAATATCTAAATAGTATGACAAGTTTGCTGGTGTTGCAACTGCGTCTATGATTTCGGTTAAGTACTCATACCCACCAATACTTGATAATCCGTTTGGTGTTTTTGATACTTCGTTACTTACTGTTGTAATGTCTACTGCAATATCTTTGTTTCTTAAGGCTTTTAGTGTTTCAAATATAATAGCGTGTTTTTTTTCGTAAAACATTTCGCTAGTTAATTCTTCACAAACTTTGTCTAGTGCTTCTTTACTTAAGAAGGCACAGCCTAAAGCATTTATCTCAGCATCTATACTTTGTGGTTCTATTCTTGGCATTATTTACCACCAGCCTTTAAAACAACATTTAGGTGTGCTACTACTTTTTTATGTAAGTTAATTGTTACTATATGAGTCCCTAATGTGTTTAGATTTTCTCTATCAATAAGTTTTTTATCAATATTGTAGCCTTTTTTCTTAAGTTCTTCACTTATTTGCTTAGAACTTATGCTACCAAATACTTTGCCATCGTTTCCAGTTTTAACTAAAAACTCTAAAGTATCTTTTTCTAACTTATTCTTTATATTAGTGCATTCTAAAATTAGTTGTTCTTCTTTATCGTTTCTATCTTTTATTTGAGTATTTAGTACTTCATTACTCTTTGTAGAATATAGAACAGCTTTTTTATTTTTAATTAGGAAAGAACCGTATCCATCTTTTACTTCTTTTACTTCATCTTTCTTTCCTGTTCCTTTTACATTGTCTATTAGAATTATTTTCATAAGTCCTCCGTCGTATAATTATACCAAATTTATTTGTAAAATGCAAAAGTGCAAGATATTGTACACTTGCACCTTAGTTTTTACTGCATTACATATGGGTCACTTTGTGTGCCTGAGCCGGTTACAACTACGTCTTCTGATAGAGCCATAACTGGGCTGTAGGAATATGATGTGCTCACATAATCATCTCCTGCACATCCGACATTACTTGCAATAACTACTACATCAGTTTCAGAATGATTTGGACTAATTAGCCATTGGTCCAAATTTGAGCCTTGAAATAGCCAGTTATCATCATAACATGCAGATGTTTTACTATATCCGCCCCAATATAATTTTAATGTTCTGTCACATTCACTAGCCAACACACCATAACCATAATCACTTGGATACATCAGTCCTACACTTACTACTGCTGATGTTAAACCACCAGCACTTGCACCAGCCGTTGTTCCTCTTTCTGCTGTATACCAACCTTCTGCTGTCAATGTCTTATATGCACTTGAAGTTCCTAAATATATTTTATAATTTATGGTATTTTTATATTTTGCCGTTGAGTATATACTTTTTAAAGAAGTGTATAACGTTGTATTTGGCCAATAATTTTTATCGTTTTGATCATAGGCCGCACTTTCATATCCCACTTTCCTTACTCTTATTACATTCTCTCCATTTGCTCCATCTGGAAATAACCCTATTATTCTCCATAGTTCGGTTGTTCCAT
>OHPB01000349.1_pt1 | contig 35092 bp, 32 predicted proteins | sample 1577621 | NCBI WGS metagenome assembly OHPB01 (sample SAMEA3879577, study PRJEB24766) | human gut metagenome | biome: human-associated habitat; feature: feces | place: USA | collected 1985/1987 | reverse complement strand
TGTTTTTATTTCTCCTGTAGCATTATATTCCCCAGTTATTTCAATCTTCTCTTCAACGGCAGGCTTTGTATCAACCGGCTTCATTTCTACTGCTTTTTCTTTCTTTTTATCATCAAGGTTCATCGGCTGGAACTGACGTGAATTGTTCCTATATACCGTAATACCTTTCAAATTATTTCTATAAGCCAATACATAAGCTTCTTTAATATCTTCTCTTGTCGCAGTTTCTACAAAGTTAACCGTCTTTGATACCGCATTATCAGTATGAAGCTGGAACGCTGCCTGCATTTTTACATGCCAATAAGGCGAAACATCATGCGCTGTTGCAAAAATCTGTTTAACCTCATCTGATACACTGCCGATATGAGCAATAGTACCGTCCTTTGCAATCTGTGACATAGCTTCATCAGAATATAATCCGTGAGATATCATATAATCTTTGAATATAGGGTTAACCTCAAGCATTTCGGTACCGTCCATAATCAATCTTGAGAATACTAGCCCAAATAAAGGCTCAACTCCGCCTGATGCTGATGCAATCATTGAGATTGTCCCGGTCGGAGCAATACAAGTTGTTGTTGCATTTCTCAAGCCGAATTGCTTAATTCCGGCATCAATTTCAGCCCATTTTTCATCAGAAATCTTCCCGGCTGATTTACCTTTATATTTGTTATAAAGATAATTTTCAGAATCGTAAATACTGCCTTTAAAATTATTGAAGCTGCCGCGCTCTTTAGCCATTTCAATTGACTCTGTCTTTGAAACATAGTCAATAAATTCCATAACTTGACCGGCAAGCTTTGTTCCCTCTTCTGAATTATAAGATAAGCCCATTTTCATTAACATATCAGCCCAGCCCATTACACCAAGCCCAATCTTTCTGTTGTTTTGAACCATTTCTGAAATCTGCGGAAGCGGATAGTTGTTTACAGCTATAACATTATCCAAAAATCTCATTGCAGTTCTTGTGGTTTCTTCCAATAAATCCCAGTCAACTTCACAACCGTTTGCGCCGGATTTTAGCATCAAACCTAAGTTGATAGAACCTAAGTTGCAAGCTTCATAAGGTAATAGCGGAACTTCTCCGCAAGGATTTGTTGACTCAATAGCCCCAACAAGCGGTGTAGGATTATCTGAATTCATCTTATCGATAAATACAATTCCCGGCTCACCGTTTCTCCAAGCTCCATCAACAATTAAGTCAAAAACTTCTTTAGCATTCATTCTGCCGACAACTTCGTTATTCTGCGGATTTACTAAATCGTAATCAGTTCCGCTCAAATAAGCTTCCATAAACTTATCTGTAATAGCCACGGAAATATTAAAATTGTTCAATTTATTGTTATCAGCTTTGCAGTTAATAAAATCAATAATATCAGGGTGATCCACTCTTAAAATACCCATATTCGCACCGCGTCTTGTGCCGCCTTGTTTAACAGCTTCTGTCGCAGCGTTGAAAACTTCCATAAAGGAAACCGGACCAGAAGAAACACCCATTGTTGAACGCACAACACTGTTTTTAGGTCTTAGTCTTGAAAAAGAAAACCCTGTTCCGCCGCCTGATTTGTGAATCAATGCGGTATTCTTAACAGTTTCAAAAATGCCTTCCAAGCTATCCTCAACAGGAAGAACAAAGCAAGCTGCAAGCTGACCGAGTTCCCTGCCCGCATTCATCAATGTTGGTGAATTTGGCATAAAATATCTGTTTGTAATAGCTTTATAAAATCTATCAGAAAGCTCTTTCACCTCTGACTCAGATTTACCAAACTTCAAATCACCCGAAGCTATGGTATCTGCAACCCTGCGAAACATATCGGCAGGCTTTTCAATACAATTACCGTCTTTATCCCTTTTTAAATATCTTTTTTCAAGAACCTTAACTGCGTTTTCTGATAAATTCAGAGATTCTTCAACACACGCACTGCTGTTTTCTGACACATTAACCTCCATCATCTGATTATATCTATATAAGTTTTAAAATCTAAAAGCATGCCCCAATACATACTCTTTATAAAATTGTACAACAGCACAATAAAAGTTTGCAATAAGATTAGCAAAATATCAACACATTTCGTAATGTTGTAAGTACAGGTTTGAATTTATACCTGCGCCCTCGACTTATTTGCAGGGGATTACACGTCCTCGCTATCGCTCGTCCTCGTAATGACATGGTATTTTTTCTTTCTCTCTCGCCCACTTGCTAAAGAGGCTTGTGAAGAGGGCTCTTTGCTTGCTTTCTCTCTTTGCTCGTTTTTTTAGATTAAAACTGTCCAAGCAGAGAATACTTTTTAATATTTTTGTGGTATTCTGAAACCATGATTAGGAGAGTTTTTAGGGTATTATTTATAATTTTTGTTATTGCGGTGCTCTGCAAAAGTTGTCTTGTCAAAGATATCCCGCCTTCTAATAATACAAAAGTTCAAAAAGAACAAAACTCCAGTGATACAAATTATCCATCACCAAGTAACCTGACTATCAACGGTACAGACTATTTACTATCAAATGCACCCATCGGAAACTTTGGCGGAGAATTGATATCTTCGACAATAGGAGAAGGCCCGAAAACTTTTAACCCGTTCAACAGTAAAGATAACATATCCGCACTTATGTCTTCTATTATGTATGACGGGCTTTTGACAACTAATCCTATAACAGGACAGCCTGCTCCAAAACTTGCAAAATCATACACTATATCACCGGACGGCAAAACCTACACACTAAAGCTCCGCCACGGCATAAAATGGTCTGACGGAAATCCTATAACCGCAGATGATGTCGTTTTTACATGGAAAGACATTATTTTTGCAGGGCTTGGCGATACATCGACAAGAGATTCTCTTGTAATTGATGGCAAACTTCCAGCAGTTAGAAAAATTGATAATTACACGGTTGAATTTACGACCCCGAAGCCATACGCTCCGTTTATCAGAATGCTATCAGCCTCAATTGCTCCAAAACACTTTTTCATGCCGGCTGTAAAAAAAGGAGCAGAAGAATTTGACAGATTCTTATCGACTAACACAAACCCGAAAGATTTCGTAACCTCCGGCGCATTTAAATTGAAAGAATATGTTCCGGCGCAGCGCGTTGTCTACGAAAGAAATCCAAATTATTACGAAATAAACAAAAATCATGAAAAACTACCATATTTAGACAGACTTGTTTATCTTATTGTAGGGGATTTAAATAATGAAGTTTTAAAATTTGAAGCCGGTGAGCTTGATGTCATAAACCTGCAAGGTTCTAAAGTTGCGCGTTACAAATCATTAGAGCCGCATTCTAATTTTAAATTATATAACCTTGGCCCAAACACAGGTACAATGTATCTTTCTATGAATCTTAACGACCGAAAAAACGACAAAGGCAAGTTTTATGTTAACCCGATAAAACATAAATGGTTCAGCAACCTAGATTTCAGAACAGCTGTCGATTTAGCAATAGATAGAAAAAACATGGTATTTAATATTGCAAACGGTATCGGAGAACCCTTATTTACCCCGGAAAGCCTTAACTCAATATATTTAAACAAAGATTTAAAACCTTACCCAAAAGACATCAATAAAGCACGTGAACTGTTGAAAAAATCAGGATTTTACACGGATAAAAAAGGTAAATTATATGACAAAGAAGGTAACAGAGTTGAATTTGACCTTTATACAAATGCAGGGAACACTGAGCGCGAAGCAATCGGCGTAATGGTCAAACAGGATTTGGAAGACCTTGGTATGAAAATAAATTTTAAGCCGATTGAGTTCAATTCACTTGTTAACAAATTAGTAAGTACATTTGACTGGGATATGGTAATAATGGGGCTTACAGGTTCACCGCTTGAACCTAACGGGGGAAAAAATGTATGGTTATCAGACGGACGGTTACACATGTTTAATATGAGGCACCCGAATGAAGGTAAAGCAAATATTCTGCCTTGGGAAAAAGAGCTTGATGAAATGTTTACCAAAGGAGCTTTAGCTACAAAATTTGAAGACCGTAAAAAATATTACGACAAGTACCAAGAGATTATCTACACTCAAAAACCAATGATATACATATATTCTCCAGTCGTTATAGTTGCAATACGAGATAAATTCAAAAACATATACCCTTCAAGCTTGAGCGGGCTAACGCACAACATAGAAGAAATATACAAGGAAGGTAAATAACACGGTGGAAACTTTTAAATATATACTAAAAAGAATAATCCAAACTATACCGTTATTAATAATGGTGTCGTTGATAAGCTTTTTTATAATAAGGCTTTCTCCGGTTGACCCGCTTGCAGAGTTGAAACTAAACCCGTCAATTTCACCCGTGACAGTTGAAAAAGAACGCCAGAGATTAGGCTTAGACAAACCCATTATTGTACAATACGGAAAGTGGGCTGTATCTTTTGTTAAAGGGGATCTGGGGGTAACCTCAAACGGCGAAAAAGTCAGCCAGAAACTTAAAGAACGTATTCCAAATACTTTACTGTTAACAACTGTAGTAATTCTTTTAACCTGGCTTGTCGGAGTACCATTAGGGATTATTGCAGCTGTAAACTGGAAAACACCGTTTGACAGATTATTAACAGTATTAACAAGCATAGGGATGGCAATTCCTTCGTTTTTCTTTGCTGTATTACTTTTGATATTTGCGGTTAAAACCGGCTGGTTTCCTATCGGAGGACTCACAAGCCCGAATTTTGCGGATATGAGTTTTGGCGCAAAATTCTTAGATATAGCTTATCATTTGGTATTACCTGTTTTTGTACTTTTTACAATATCTCTTGCGGGGTTACAAAGACAAATGAGAGCAAATATGCTTGATGTTTTAGATAGTGAATATGTAAAATTTGCAAGAGCAAAAGGATTGCCGGAAGGTGTTGTAATCTACAAACACGCACTCAGAAACGCTATAAACCCGATGATTACACTTTTAGGATTTGAATTTGCAGGATTGTTATCAGGTGCAGCACTGACAGAATATGTTTTTCAATATCCGGGTTTAGGCAGGCTGATTTTAGAAGCCGTTATGCGCTCAGATATAAATCTTGTTATGGCATCTTTGATGATGGGTGCCATTATGCTTGTTTTAGGCAACTTAATTGCGGATATTCTTCTTATCATCACTGATCCGAGAATAAGGGTGAAATCATGATAAAAGAAGTTCTAAAACAACTATGGAAAGATAAATTTGCAAGAATTTCACTGATTGTTCTTGCGCTAATCTATATTGCATTATTTTTCGCAGATTTTATTGCTCCATACACAAAAGATTTCTCTGACAGAACAATGGCTTACGTGCCGCCGTCTAAAGTTTTTACAATAGATGAAAACGGAAAACTGTCAAAACCTTATACATATAATTATGTTCGGGAATTTGACCCTGTTAATCTTGAAATTAAATATAATTTAGACAGATCCGAAAAACACTATATAAAGTTTTTCTCAAAAGGTCAGCCTTATAAATTTTTAGGACTTATACCGATGAAGCGTCACCTTTTCACAACAGATAAAGACGGACGAATATTTATACTGGGTACCGATATAAACGGACGCGATGTATTTTCAAGACTTTTATTTGGCGGAAGAATATCTATGACAATAGGTTTTTTAGCTTTATTTGTACTGTTTCCGATTGGACTTTTATACGGCGGAATATCAGGCTATTTTGGCGGAAAAGTCGATACCATTATGATGAGATTTGCCGAAGCGGTTATGTCAATTCCAAGTTTTTACTTATTGATAATCCTTGCATCAATTCTGCCATCCGGCATGACAAGCACCCAAAGATTTCTACTCATTGTTCTAATCCTTGCTCTCATTGGCTGGGCAGGATTTGCCAGAGTTGTAAGAGGTATGGTGCTATCTATAAAAAATCAGGAATATATTCAAGCCGCGAAATCAATCGGAGCCTCCAGAATGCGTATTATTATAAGACACATTTTGCCGCAGACAACAAGTTTTGTAATCGTTGCAATGACACTATCAGTACCGTCTTATATACTCTCAGAATCAGGCCTGAGCTTTTTAGGACTTGGGATTCAGCAGCCTGATGCCAGCTGGGGTAATATGCTAAAAGAAGCGCAAGAATTTACAAACATTTTATACAGACCATGGCTTTTAACTCCGGGATTTTTAATTTTTGTATCAGTCTTGGCTTTTAACGTAATAGGTGATACTATAAGAGATATCTTAGATCCGAAAAGCAAGGTCGGAAGATAGTAAGATTTTAAGGGAGGTATAATGCGAAAAGATACAAAGCTTGCTATAGGTATTTCTACAACATTGATTCTGGTGGGAATATTTATATTTCTTTGGATTCTTCCGTTTCTTTATGTTTATATCGGAATCCTTGATTTTGGAAGTACTAATGTACAAAATACCAAATGGGATAAAATGGCCGTTAGATATTCAATATTTCCGGCTCAAAAAATATACACAATTGAATCAGCTCTGCCAGGTTTGATTGTAAACAAAGAATATGATACAGCAATAGAATATGTAGAAGAATTGGAGAAACTAAGTTCTGCAGAACCCAATATAAAATATCTTGCAGCTTATGCGTATATCCAAAAAGAAGATTATCAAAAGGCGCTCAAATATGCAAAAGAATCAAACAATAAAGGGCAACTTGCACAAGTTTATATAAATCTAAAAGATTACAAATCCGCTAAAAAACTTGTTGATGAAATGTTTGAACAAAAACAGGTATCTCCAAGAGCATATATCTATAAAGCCCAAATTGAAATAATTGAAAACAATTGGACCGGCGCAGATAAATCAATTAACAAGCTTTTAATTGTTGCACCTAATAACAGAGAAGCCTTAAAAATTAAAGCAAAAATCGCACACCATACAGGTAACAATACCGAACACAAAAAGTGTATAAAAAAATTAAAATTAATTGAATTAAAAAACAGTACCAGAATAGTTGGAGAATAAAAATGTTAGAAGCAAACATTGATCATTTAATAAACATTATTAACCTGGATTATTTTATCAGAATAGCAATAGCCGTAATCTTCGGATTTTGCATCGGATTGGAAAGAGAATTAACCAATAAATATGCAGGATTAAGAACTCACATATTGGTATGCTTGGGAGCCTGTGTATTCACATTGATTTCAATATACGGATTTCCGACATACGCACCGGGAGATAATGTTGTTGTAGATAACGCTACAGGTATCAGAGATACCTCACGTGTTGCTGCTCAAATCGTTACAGGTATCGGTTTTATCGGTGCCGGAACAGTATTAAGAAACGGACCTATAGTATTAGGACTTACAACAGCCGCAACCCTTTGGATTGCAGCCAGTATCGGTATGGCATGCGGTGCCGGAATGTTTGATATCGCATTTGCGGGAACTGTTTTATCTATCCTGACTCTGGTATCAATAAGAGTTTTTGAAAGAAAAGTTCTGCCAAACAGTACAAAAAGAACAAAACGGGTAAAAATAGGTATAGTATGTGCAAACGAATTTGCTGATAAAATTCAGAATTTCATTATTGAAAAATATCAAACAATTTCAGAACTTTCTAAAAAACAACTGACAGCAGACAACAACAGTACCAAAATAACCTGTGTAGTTGACGTTATTACAAGAAAACCGATTAAAGATCTTTATAAATCTTTCCAAAGCCAGCAGGGAATAGATTCAATCTCAATTCAGGAAACTCTTGAATAGTTAAATATACGTTAACATATAACTTTACATCAGGTTATATTTACGCTAGGATAAGACAAAGAATAAGGGAGATATTAAGTTGAAATATAAACGAATTTTATTAAAAATCAGCGGAGAAGCTCTATTAGGCGAACAGCAATTCGGAATAGACCAGGCTCCGGTACAAATGATTGCAAATGAAATAAAAAAAGTTACAAAAGAAGGTGCTGAAGTTGCCGTTGTTGTCGGCGGCGGAAACATTTTCAGAGGAATGAAAAACAGTGCTAAATTAGGTATGGATCAAGCATCAGGTGATTATGTCGGAATGCTTGCGACTGTGATGAATGCCATTGCACTCCAAAGTGCACTTAATCAAATGGGGGTTCCTTGCAGAGTTCAATCAGCTATTACAATGAATCAAATAGCTGAACCTTATATCAGACACCGTGCAATAAGACACCTTGAAAAAGGCAGAGTAGTAATATTTGCTGCAGGTACCGGCAATCCGTTCTTTACAACAGATACAGCTGCAGCATTAAGAGCATCTGAAATTAACGCAGAAGCTATGCTTATGGCTAAAAACGGAGTTGACGGAGTTTACACAGATGATCCAAATACCAACCCTGCAGCCGAAAAACTTGAAAATATCACATACGATGACATTATCAAAAACGGTTTAAAAGTTATGGATACATCAGCTTGCGCACTATGTAAACAAAATAAAATTCCGATTGTTGTTTTTGATTTCAAAAAAGAAGACGGTATTAAAAATATTCTTAACGGTCAAAAAATAGGAACTTACATAAATTAAATTATACGAAAGAGGTAAAAAATGACAGAATCTTTAGATGAATTATTTTTATTCGGTGAAGAAAAAATGGAAAAAGCCATTGCACAGCTTCAAAAAGAGTTTGGCTCAATCCGTACAGGCAGAGCAAATCCTGGTATTCTGGATAAAGTAATCGTTGAATATTACGGAGCACCTACACCGCTTCGCCAAATGTCGCAGGTTTCAGTCCAAGACGGTACTACTCTTGTGATTACACCTTATGACAAAACTATTATGAAAGAAATTGAAAAAGCAATTATCAAAGCTGAAATCGGAATTACTCCAAACAGCGACGGTACTTGCATTAGATTAACTTTCCCGCCTTTGACGGAAGATAGAAGACGTGAGATTGCAAAAGAAGTTAAAAAACTTGGAGAAGATGCAAAAGTTGCCATCAGAAATATCCGCCGTGATATGACTGACGGTCTTAAAAAGATTGAAAAAAATGAAAATCTTCCTGAAGATACAGTAAAAGATAATCAAGATAAAATCCAAAAACTTACGGATAAATACACTGCAAATATTGACAGTGCAGTCTCAGCAAAAGAAAAAGAGGTTATGACAGTATAATGATAGACTTGGGCTTGAATAAAAACGCAACAAGAATGCTTACAGGATTTATAATGGGAACCATCGTAATGCTTTGCATTATGAAAGGCGGGCTCGCATTACTATGTCTTTTAATGTTTATGCTTTTTATGGGATCAAGAGAATATGTAAAAATCCTAAACCATAAAGGTTTTTATCCAAGCCTCAAAGTTATCTATTTTACAGAAGCAATTCTGGCTGCCGTTGTATATTGTAAAAGATTTGATCTGGTTGCAATAACATTAACTATATGTGCAATGTGTTCATTTATGTGGGTATTGTTCCGCGGAAGGCAACCTTATATCGCAAACGTTGCAACAACACTTTTAGGTATGGTTTACTGCGGCTGGTTCCCGCTCCATTTAATATTTTTAAGAGATTTATCTTCTGATAAATATGACAGCGGACTTGGGTTTGTAGTTTTGATGTTCACCGCAATTCTTTTAACAGATATTGGCTGTTATTATGTTGGTACAAAACTTGGTAAACACAAACTTGCACCGGTTATAAGACCGAATAAAACCTTAGAAGGCTCTCTTGGCGGAATATTTTTTGCAATTTTAGGAGCCATAATTGTAGGTTTATTTATTGATTTACCTTGGTATATGGCATTTTTGGCTGGATTAATCTGTACAGTATTTGCCCAAATCGGAGATTTATCAGAATCATTGATTAAACGAGATGCCGGAGTTAAGGATTCAGGCACAAGTTTGCCGGGTCATGGCGGGTTTCTGGATAGAACAGATAGTTTTATTTTAACTATTCCTGTTATGTACTATTTCTGTAAGTGTTTTATATTCCAAACCGACTGGATAACAACTTTTACTAACTATATGAAAGGGCTGTTCTAATGAAATCGGTAGCCGAAATTTTCGGAATAGAAACAATTACACCTGATTTATATAAGTACGCACTTACCCACTCTTCATATACAAAAGAACATAACCTGCCGGAAACCCAATGTTACGAAAGACTAGAGTTTCTGGGAGATGCGGTATTAAAACTTACAGTATCGGATATGCTGTATAACACCTACCCTGACTCTCGCGAGGGGGAATTATCTAAAATCCGCGGAGTCATAGTTTCAGATAACACTCTTGCAGATATCGCTAAGAAAAACGGATTGCAAGACTTAATTATTATGAGTAAGCACGAAGAAAAACAGGGCTGTAGAAAATTAAATTCAATATGCGCCTGTTCTTTTGAAGCAATTTTAGGTGCTTATTATCTTGACGGGAAATATAATGAAATTCTGGAGTATATTAAAAACACATTCAAACCGTATATTGAAGATGTTCAAAACCATTTTGAAAAGTTTAATGCAAAAGCAATATTACAAGAATACACCCAAGGACAAACCCAAAAGACTCCTGTTTATACGGTAATAAGTGAAAACGGTCCTCAGCATAAGAAAGAATTTGAAGTTGAAGTCAGGTATAACGATGAAGTACTTGCGGTTGAAAAGGGGCTTAGTAAAAAAGAAGCTGAGCAAAAATGTGCTTATTCTGCCTGCAAAAAATTAGGAATTATATAGATGTCAAAAATTATAGTTTCACCATCAATATTATCAGCAGATTTTGCAAACCTCGAAAGAGATATAAAACTGGTTGAGCAAGCCGGTGCTGATTGGATTCACGTAGATGTTATGGACGGGCATTTTGTCCCGAATATTACAATAGGAATTCCTGTAGTTAAATCTTTAAGAAAAGCTACCTCAATGCCGCTCGATGTTCATTTGATGATAGAAAACCCAGAAAAATATATTGCAGATTTTATAAAAGCCGGCGCTAATATTATAACTTTTCATTATGAAGCCGTACAAAAAAATAAAATAAAAGAACTTATCAACATTATAAAATCATTAGGTGCTAAAGCCGGATTATCTATAAAACCGAAAACTTCTGCGGGTGAAATTATTGAATTTTTACCGGATCTTGACTTGCTGCTTGTAATGACAGTTGAGCCGGGATTTGGCGGACAAAAATTTATACAGGATTGTGCAGAAAAAATTCCGATAATTAAGCAAAACGCTCACCAGAATTTAATAATTCAGGTAGATGGCGGAATAAACAATGAAACTGCAAAGATTTGCACAGGATTTGGCGCAACATCATTGGTTGCAGGAAACTATATCTATAAATCCGACAATATTGAAAATGCAATTAAATCATTAAAAAACTAAGTGTTTAGGTTCTCACCTTTTCTGATTTTAGCCTGCAAAACCTGGTCTAAATTAGCACTGGCTGCTTTATCAGTTTCAGTTATACCGGCTGTTTCTGTGGATTTATCAGCTTCTGTGTTCTGCCCATCGCCTGATGCATTTGCATCATTTTTTGCTAGGGAAATACCGCCAACACCTGTAGTATTTTCAACCTGGTTTTTATAACTTGCCGCGGCTGATTTATTATCCGTATTCACTGAACTTGCCTGAGTTTGAACCCCTGCAGTAAGTTCAGAAAGTCCAACAGCTCTTTCTCCGGATTTTACAGCTCTGCGACCTGCTATAAAATCTCGCAGCCTGAATAAATATGCACCTTTAATTGAAGTCAATAAATCATTACCAACCCCGATTGATTCAGAACCAAAATCCTGAGCATTTAAAATTGCACCGCTTTGAGCATTTATTGAAGACTCATAAACATTAAAATCTCCCTCAGCAGAAGCTATATTCATCTGGCCTTCATTACCATAGCGCTCAAGCTGCTGCTGTAATTTATTAATTTTACCAATAGCAGATGCATCATTTTTATTATTGTTTATATTATTTACTTCCGATTTTAATTCATTTTGAACAGCTCCAGCCTTTGATAATAGTTCCTGCATATAACTATCAAGTGCCTGAATTTCATTATTTGAAAGCTCCTGCGCATCCATAATAGCTGCAGCGGATTGAAGAACCGATCTTGAAGCTTCCTTGCTATCAGCCGTGAAAATTTTCGCCTGAGTTCTTAAACTCACACCGGCATTTTCTAAAGCTTCACGTTTTGACTGGGCTGCCGACTTTTCTTCAACCGGAGCTTCTATATCATCTCCGGTAGAATTTTCGTCCGCAGAGGTATTATCAACAGGAGCGTTTTCCGTCGCGGTTAAAGTATTTTGCGCAGCTTGAGCCTTTTCATAAGTCGTATCATCTTTATCATTTGCAGCCAAATCCTGCCTAAATTCTTTTGCCCATTGCAAATATTCAGGGGGAACACTTACACCCTGTGTATCATACTTTATAATTTCGTTTGCTGTGAGTTTACGCCAGTCTATCTGCCTTGGCGAAACTGCTTCTATTCTTGATACGTCCATAGTACGCCCTTATTTTATAATCTTATTTACGGCATAATATTAAAAAACTTTAAAAATTTTGCCTAAATATTAACAAATTTTAAAATCATTCCTCTAATTAAGGGATAAAATTTTATAGATTGAAGTTATAATATAAAAAAGAGGATTTATTATGACATACGAAGAATTGATGGAAAAAGCCATTGAAGTTTCAAAAAACGCATACGTTCCGTATTCTCAATTTCCGGTAGGCGCGTGCGTTATGACAGATTCAGAAAACATATACACCGGCTGCAATTTTGAAAACGGAAGTCTTGGAATGACAATATGCGCAGAAAGAAATGCAATAGGAAGTGCAATTGCAAACGGAGAAAAGAAAATTAAAGCTGTTGCAATTTATTCTCCAAAACAAGATAACTGCACACCTTGCGGAGCTTGCCGGCAAGTCTTGCACGAATTTTGCGACAAAGATGAAGAGCTTGATGTTATTGTTAAAGTAGGTGACCAAATAAAAGTTTATACTCTTGCTTACCTGCTTCCTGAAAGTTTTACCTTATAAAATGTATATATTTGAACTTATAACCAGACTAATTAAAGGCAAAAAATTTGTCAGACATAATTTGTATTCACCCGTCAGCGAAAATCCTGACGGGCTTGTTGAAAACAGTGAAAATTGCGAACATTTATTCCTTCCGCTTGATAGCTCAAATACAATATTTGCCTGCAAATACTGCGGACTTATAGCATCTAAAGAACAGTTGAAAAATAAAAATATTTTTGAAAACAAATCCGAATTTAAGAACTATCCGCACAGCTAACTAACAGTTGAATGTATTTAATCTCTCCTTCTTATAAAACTATATTATAAAAGGAGGTAATTATGTCAAAATCATTAGGTGAAGTTATTAACAATATTATGGAAGAAAATTCCAGCAACCGAGTACTTATTCTAACAAATCATATGCATATTCTGGGAACAATCCATGATTATTATGATAAATGTCAAAACTGCCACGATTGTCTTATCGCACTCAAAGACGTTAAAATCGCAAGAATAGAAGATCTTTGCAATTGTAAAGAAAATGACTGTGAATGCAATTTTGATGCTTTTGTAGAATATAAATGGTTTAATATCAGCACCCACGCAATTGTAGGTTTCAGCATTTTAGGAAACTAAATAATGCAAAAAAGGAAGGCTGTAAAACCTTCCTTTTTTTGAATTTATTACAATATCTTAAACTTTTCTCTTACGAGCAGCTTCAGATTTGTGTTTTCTTTTAACACTTGGCTTTTCATATCTTTCACGTTTTTTAACTTCAGAAAGAATACCAGCTTTTTGGATTTTCTTTTTAAAACGTCTTAAAGCGCTTTCAATACTTTCGTTTTCGCCAACTTTAACTTCTGCCATTTATATATTCACCACCTTTATAGCTTGATTAATAATAGGGTTACACCCAAGTATAAACCAAACTGATAAAAAAAACAAGTATTTCCGCAATTTTATTTTCTAAAATAGTCGCAGATAAGTTTTTCCTGGCGCGGAAGCAGATGCCTAATACGATTTACAATAGACCTGTTTTGTAAATCTTCAAGCTGTTTTGTTAATATAGCCTTTTCAATCAACACTTTGTTGTATAAATCTGAACAAACTTCACTTTTATCTATGTGTTCTCTTAGTTTCGACAGCTGTAATTCTTTCTGTTGTATCGAAGAAATAAGTTCTCGTTTCACGTCAAATAAACCTCTTATATATCACATTTAAAGAATATACTGTCTTATCAAATTTAAAATCAACTTTTTAGGTGATTTTAGACTAATCCTGGCAATAAATCATACTCATAGCCTAGTTTTAATGCTTCAATATTTTTAGGAATTAAATGCTTTCTATGTACCGGAATTACGTTATTCAAGGCTTTTTCAAGAGTAGAAAGAGTAATTATTTTACTAACTCTTGATAAAATTCCTAATGCAAGAATATTAGACATTTTAATATTGCCAAGTTTTTCCTGCGCCATCTGAGTAATTGGTGCAAAAACATAATGAATATCATCACGAGTCTTTTTAATTGTTGCAAGTGATGAGTTTACAATTATTGACCCGCCTTTTTTAACCCAAGAAACATATTTATCAAAAGATGCCTGGTTTAAAATAATAATAAAATCTGCATGCGACTTTTGAACAACACTGACCTCATCATCAGAAGCTACAACTGTACAATTTACAGTTCCACCACGCATCTCGGCACCGTAAGTCGGGAACCACGTAACATTTAAGTCATCAAGCATAAATCCGTTTGCTAATACTTCACCGGCTAACAATACACCCTGTCCGCCAAATCCTGCAATTATAAAATCCTTTTCCATAATTTACCCTTAATTATTCACTGTAACATCTTTATACACACCCGGTTTGAACACTTCCATCATCTCATTTCTAACTCTGTCATGAGCCTGTTCAGGCGTCATTCTCCAGTTAGTAGGACAGCTTGATAGAATTTCAACAAAACCGGTTCCCAATCCTTTTAATTGAACCTCAAAAGCTTTTTTAATAGCCTGCTTTGCTTTTTTAATATTTGCAACGGTATCAAGAGAAACTCTTGCACTATATGCCGTACCATCACAAAGCGCAATTTGCTCAGCAACTTTTATCGGATAACCATAGTATTCAAGGTTTCTGCCTGTAGGAGATGTGGTTGTAACCTGTCCTAAAAGAGTTGTAGGTCCTAATTGACCGCCTGTCATTCCGTAAGTTGTATTATTTATACAAATTGCTGATATATTCTCACCACGCAAAGCAGCATGCATACTTTCAGCAAGCCCGATAGAGGCAAAATCTCCATCACCTTGATATGTAAAAACAAATTTATCAGGTTTTGCCCTTTTGATCCCTGTCGCAACTGCCATTGCTCTGCCGTGAGGAGCCTCGAGAGCATCTATATTTAAAAAATCATAAATTGTAACAGAGCACCCGATAGAAGCTGCAATAATAGTATTGTCACGAACTCCGAGTTCATCAAGAACCTCTGCAACAAGCCTTACAGCTACACCATGGTCACACCCTGGGCAAAATGTGTATTTTACATCTTTTTTTAAAGATTCCGGTAATTTAAAAACTTGTGTTGCCATTATATTAACTCCTCAATCTGTGTCAAAATATCTTCAGGATCAGGCGGTGCGCCAACCCCTTTATGAATAAGTTCTACAGGTGCTTTTCCATTTACAGCCAATCTTACATCATTGACCATCTGACCCATATTTACTTCGACAGTAATGAACTTTTTAACGCTATCTGCAAGTTCACTTAGACGTTTTGACGGGAACGGGAATAGAGTAATCGGCCTTAGTATTCCAACTTTTAAACCTTTTTGCCTGCACATTTTAGCGGCAGTTTTAACATTTCTTGCAGTTGATCCAAAACTTACCAAGATAATATCGGCATCATCAGTTCCAATTTCTTCCCACTCTGTTTCATTTTCTTCTATCTTTTTATACTTAGCATATAAATTTTCCAAGAATACACACTGATTATCGGCTAACGGAGCATAAGATCTAATAATTCGGGAATCTCTTCCTTTAGCACCTGTCAAACTCCAACCCGAATTGTCAATTTCAGGGTATGGATATTTTCCAAAAGTTACAGGCTCCATCATTTGCCCTAAAAGCCCATCAGCTAACAATATTGTAGGATTTTTGTACTTTTGAGCAAGATAAAAAGCTTTATAAGTTAAATCTACACATTCCTGGACTGTGGAAGGAGCCAGAACAATAAGTTTATAATCACCGTTTCCGCCGCCTTTTGTAGCCTGGAAATAATCCCCTTGAGACGGATAAATATTTCCTAATCCCGGGCCGCCTCTCATAACACTAACAAGCACAACAGGAAGTTCATCAGCAGTTGCATAAGACAGTGCCTCTTGCATAAGAGCAACAGCACAAGATGATGATGATGACATCGCCTTAACCCCTGTTGAGCATGCCCCAAGTGTCATGTTGATTGCAGCTAATTCACTTTCTGCTGAAACATAAGCTCTGCCAAGTTCCTGCATTTTTCCACTCAAATATTCTCCGATTTCAGTCTGCGGAGTAATCGGATATCCAAAATAGCACTGGCAGCCGGCATTTACTGCGGCTTGAGCTATTGCATAATTTCCTTTTATTAAAACCTTTTTATCAGTTACACATTCTACAGCCATATATTAACCTCTATAAACTTCAGTAATCGCAAGATGTGGACATCTTTGCGCACACATAGCACACCCTAAACATTCGTTATCCGGATCACAAAACTCTGCAATCCTATCCCCGAGATTATTAGTTTTTTCACTGACTTTAATCAGTTTTTTAGGGCATTCCTTCATACATAAATAACAAGCTTTGCACCTGTTTTCATCAATAACAATGTGACTCATTATATCCCTCTTTCAAAATCTACCTTAACAGTATCATAACACTAATAAGGTTTTTTAAGCATTTAATCTTAACATTTGTAATAAATATCCGTAATAAAATTTACTAAAAATTTTAAGCCTGCTAATATTAAAAATGTAGGGATATATTTTTTTAAGGACAAAAGAATGGCTCAAGAATTAGAAATCGTTAAAATATTAAGGGAGATGAAACGGGCTAACAGCACAAATAGCGAAAGCTTTGACAGGCTGCTTACAAGTATCGGGAATAAACTTGAAACTATGGATAAAAACTCTGAATCCACAGAGCTTATCAAGGCTTATTTCGTTGAACTGGCAAAAACTATAGACGATAAATATGCGACAACTATAAGTAACTTCTCAGATATTGAACAAGCCTTAGTCGCTTTGTTTAAAGAGCAAGAAGGGCATGTTAAAACCAAAGATATAAAAAATTTATCTGACATGTTTACTCAAAACATGGAAAATTTCTATTCTGAAACAGCCAAACAAAAAGAGATTTTAGCCGGTATTGAAAAACGCATAAAAAAAATAAACAGCAAAAAATCTGATAAAGAAAGCATAACAAATGCAATAAATCTTTTAAGAAACGATTTTGAAACCCTAAATCACGATTATAAACTAACAGTAGACAGCATTAACTCTGATGTAAAAACAATCCTTACAAGTCTTTTAAAAGCAGATAAAGCTGTATCAAATGATGAAATTAAGGTTCATACAGAAGCTATGGGCAAGGCCGCAAATGAAATAACGGCATTTCTAAACTATATAGATAAACGTGAAGCCAATCTTGAAATGCTGCTTTCTCAAGTTGCAACAAGCGAAAACCTTAAAATCACACAAAGCGTTGTCGATTCTATCATAAAAAAATCTGAAGGTATTTATGAACAGCTAAATTCACTTTCAAGTAAAGATGACATTGAAGAACTTCAATCTGCAACAGATGTAATAAATAAAAAGCTAAATGAGTCCGTTACAAAAAAACTATTCACTAAGATTTCTAATAAAACAGAAGCCCTAATCTCTCACACCGAAGAGATTAAGCAAACCCTGGCTGATGTTACAAAAAATATTGAAGCTCTTCCAGATATATCTATATTGGAAAAATCCCTGCAAAAATTATTTTCAAAACTTGAAAGTTTGAACGAAGATATTACCAAAGCCGATACAAAAGAAAATGTTCTGGAAATTGATACAAAACTCGGGAATTTAATATCAGAGCTTTCTACAATCAAGAATATTGTATCAGACCTTAATGACGTAGTTACAACAAAGGTTTTATCCGCAATAAACGACATTTCTTTTGAGCAGGAAAGTTTTGAAATAAAAAGCCACGTTTCAAAAATGCTCGCTAAACTTCCACTAAAAGAAGATGTAGAACTAATTCTTCAAAATAACGAGTTTAGCAAAAAGTCTTTTGAAGAATTGACTAATAAAACAAACTCATTAGAAGCAAGAATTGATAAGCTGCCAACAAGTGATGATATTAATACTCTTTCTTCAAAAACTGACGAAATCGAAGAAATGATTGATAATCTTAATTTTGATAACGAGTTTGAAAATATTTATAATAAAGCAGCCACAATTGAAAAATGGCTGGAAGATTCAAATGTTAAAGAAAATACAGAAAAAATTTCAATTCAGCTTCAATCAAAAGCTGAGCAAGAAGATACTATTGCCATACGTGAAAATGTTGAAAAAATCACCAATCGTATTGAAGAATTTTCTAAAAACACGGATAGTATAGAAGAAAAATTAACCTCTATTTCTGAATATATTGAATCTGCAGATAAAACTAATACAGAGGATTTGAAAATAGCTGTTGCAGAAATTAGAGAATTTTTACAAAACAAAAATTCAAACCTGAACGATATAGAAAAAACGAACTCTCAAATTGCAGAGATGGTTGAACAATACCTAAAAGAAATAAAAGTAGTTCTTGATACATCGGATAACAAAATTGATAAAAATACAAGCGATCAAATTGTACAATTAGAACAGTCTTTGAACAGCTACAAAGAATCAAATGAGAATGCATTAACAGAAATTATTGCAAAATTAGATGATTTTCAAAGTATTCTGAACGAAAAAGATGAAATTGATCCAAAAAGCGAAGTATTTGAAGCTTCCATAAATGAAATTTCAGAGCTTAAAAATAAAATCAATACTCTGTGCGAAAGCTTTAATTCTTTAAAAAATAATGAAAAAACTGAAGATAACAGTGTTTCAGAATTTGTGTCATCTAACCTGTCTGAAATTGCACAAGGGTTAGATAATTTATCATCTGATATTGAAGCAAAACTAGAACACGGTTTTACTTATAATGCAGAACTTTTAGAAGAAAAAACATCTGTATTGCTTGATTTTATTAAAGAATTAAGACATGCCAGCACTGAAAACATTGAATTGTATGAAAGATTAACAGTAACTGATAATAGATTAATGGACTTTAAACAAGAATTAGAGTTGATTAATACAGATGTTATCAATAACCTGAACTCAAAAACTGACAGATTATTAGAAGAACTTGAACCAATAAAACAAATGCTGTCTTCAATTTCTACTATGAAAATAGGGGAGGAAGGACAAAATGTTAAAGAAAATTTAGATGTTCTTCATGATTCTGTTCAAGGAGACTTGGCTGAATGCACAAAATACTCTAAAAGCACTTTTAATAAGCTTGAAGATACTTACGAACAAATTTCAAAAGACTTATCAGCAACAGAAAACAATCTGCGCGATTTTATTCTGGGTGATATTGATTCTGTAATAATCAAACTGGACAGTTTGAGAGAAGTTTTAGATGAAAGTCTGGACAGAATTTCACCGCCGGAAGCAGAACATATGAAAGAATTTAAAGATTTTGTAAACCAAATAAATTCTTTCAAAGATGATCAGAAAAAAGTTATAACAGATGCTGCAGATGATGTTAAAGAAACAATCACAGACCAGCTAACTCAGCAGCATAAAGAATTAAAATCAATGCTGACTGTTGCGATTAACAATAAAGAAATTGTCCGTGCAATTGAAGATTTAAAAAAATGCTTCAAATCTAAAACCTTGGAACTCAGTGAACTTCAAGCAGAAGAAGATATCGACCAAAATTCTGATGATATATCAAGTGAAACATTTGAAGAAGATTTTGGGGCAAATCAATACGAAAAAGCATTTGAAATTGACAAAAATGCTCAAATTATTGAAGAAATCAGAGAGGATTTTAACAAGTTTTCAGAACTCATAAAAGATTTGTCTGATGATAACTCTGAAATTGAAGAAGTTCTAAATGTTATTAAAAGCAAGATGGATTCTATATCTGTAGTTAAACAGGAATCTGATTTCCTTGAAATAATTGAGGACTCGGATGAAGCTGAATTTGATGATGCGGATAATGAGGATTCAGAAGACCTGCAAACAGAAACTGAATCTGAACCTGTTATTGATGAAGCCAGCTTTGAAGATGAAGAGGAAACAACTGCCGATGAAAGTCAGGACAGCGAAGAACCTGAAAAAGTTCTTGTAGGCAGCGGAAACTTTGATTTTATCAAAGCACTGAACTTCCTAAAACAAGATATCCTAAAATTGCAAAAAGATGTCGATAAAGTAATCTCTAAAGAGGATCAAAAGAAAGTTTCAACAAGTCTTTCATCAATCCCTACTCTTGGAAATGATAATCTTTTGATGAGCTTAAATAACAAAATCGAGCAGTTAACCAAGGTTATCAACCCTAAAGAATGGCTTGGCGAGATTAAAACATACATTGCTGACGATGAAATCCACACAATGCTTGAAGAAATCAGCGGAAAGATCGATATATTGACGCTTTCTGATAACTCTGAATGGATTGCTGAAATAAAACAAGCTTTAGATCAGCTTAACTCATCCGATGCAGCAGGAAGTTCCGATCCGCATATTCAATCAATGCTTGCCCTAATCAACGAAAAAATTGATATTCTTGCAGCATCTGATGATTACGATATGATTGAAGAAGTCAGAGATGCCATTGAAGAAATGGATCAAAGACAAAATTCAGAAACTCAAAAAGCTCTTAATATCATTAATGAAAAAATCGATATTATTGCAGCTTCTGATAATACTGATAACTTTGAAGATATTAAAGATATTCTGGGTTCAATCGAAAGCAAGATTAGTTCAGCACCTGCGCATTCTTCAGAACAATCTAATAACCTTGATGACATTAAAGATATCCTAGATTCAATTGAATATAAAATTGACTCTGCAGCAGATTCTGAAACATCTAATAATATTGAAGATATTAAATATACATTATTAAATGTTGATGAAAAAGTAGATTCTGTTAAAAAGCTTTCTGAAGCTGACGCAAAAATAACTTCAATGCTTGAAGATTTGAACCATAAAATTGATAACATTTCAAATGATGGCGATAATTCAACAAAAAAAGGATTTGAAGATATCAAAGCTCTTATTATGGCTCAAATGGATTACATTGACAGCCTTGATAAGAATAACAAAACTGATGCTGTTAAGAAATGTTTAAAAGAACTTACCGCTGAAGTCAATAACCTCAATTCAAACGAAAACACCAAAAAGATTCAATCAACAATCCGTGACATGAAAGAATCGATTATGGCTGCGGTTGTAACCATTTTTGAACAAGTATCGTTTGTTGAAGAATCTGAAGATATTAAAGATTTTGTTGAAGAAAAAACAGATGAAATCAACCAGAATTTGGCAGCGGTTACAAGCCAGTTAAAACAGATTACAAGCACTGAAGACGGCCCGGATTACACATATTCTATGCAGGATATCGAATCAGATCTGGCAAAACTTCGTCTTGCTTTAAATGATCTTCAAACCAATGAACAAGAAAACAATACCGTCAAATTAACATCAATTCTTGAAAATATCAATCAAATCGGAACAACCGTTTATGACTTGCAAAACTCATTAACTAAAGAAGAAGTTTTTGGACTAAGAATCAAATTTGACAGAATTAACACTGATATCAAGAGTTTGAATGCCCTTACAAATCAGTTAATTCAAAAATCAAAAGAGTCTTGCATCGCTTTTGAAGATTTTGGAAAAGTTATTACAAACCAACTTACTAAAAAAGTTGATAATGTGACAAAACTTCTTGAAACTTCTAACGCTTCAGATAAAGTTATGCGCCAAGCTCTTATTTATATGGGGGAATGGATTGATTCGACAAGCGAAAGCATGAACAAAATATCAACAAATTCTGATGAAATTATTGATATTAAATCAGCAATCGAAGGTATCAAAAAAACAGTTCCGGAGCAAACAGATATTCTAAATTCTATTGAGGAAAAATTCGACGAGCAGCAGGAACGTCTTGCCTATTTTGAAAAACAAATAAGCAAACTGGGCGGACTCGAAGATAGGTTTGAAGAACAGCAGGAACGAATAGACCGTCTTGAGGTTGCTCTGGAAAAAATTCTGTCTGCAGTTGAAGATATTGATGACTCTAAAGTTACAAGAAAAATTGACAAGATAGACAAACAGATTGCGAAATTAAGTACTAATATAGAAAAACTAACATCTTATGTTGACTAGGAATTTAATAAAAGATCTAAATAATGCCCTGACAAGTAAAAATGTACTTTCAACCCCGGAAGAAAGGTATGTTTATGCTGTCGATGCTTCTAACGACCCCTACACAAACAAGACACTACCTGATGCAGTAGTTTTTGTAGAGTCAATCGAACAGGTTCAGCAGGTTGTAAAAATTGCAAACAAACATATTACACCGATAATATGCAGAGGTGCCGGCACGAACACCGTCGGAGCCTGCGTTCCTACTAATGCCGGAATAATTTTAAATTTTTCAAAAATGAATAAAATTATTGAAATTAACCTGGAAAACATGACCGCAAGAGTGCAGCCAGGAGTTATTGTAGGAGATTTACAGCAGGCAGTCGAAAAACTCGGGCTTTATTATCCGCCTGACCCGTCAAATCTTAAAGTTTCTACAATCGGCGGAAGCATTGCGCAAAATTCAGCAGGTGCAAGATGTTTTAAATACGGCGCGACAAAAGACTATATACTTGATATGCTTGTTGTAACTGCAGACGGACAGCTTATCAGAACTGGCTCAAACACCATGAAAAATGCCGCAGGGTATAATCTTGGTAGTCTGTTTATAGGTTCGGAAGGGACTTTAGGAATAGTTGTTGAAGCAACATTGAAACTGATAACAAAACCTCAGGCATCTCAGGTTATTATGGCATATTTTGACACAGTTGAAGATTCAATAACTGCAGTTAATAAAATTATCGCAAAACAAATTTGCCCAACGACAATAGATTTTATGGATAAAAATGCAATTCAAACAGTTGAAATGTTTTATCCGACAGGTCTTTTATGCAATAAAGAAGCAGCATTGATTATAGAAATTGACGGTTTTAAATCAACAATAGATGAGCAGCACCAAGTTGTCTGTTCAATATTAAGGGAAAATTCTGCCTCTAGCATTCAATATTCAACAAATAAAGAGGAAGCTGATAAAATCTGGTCGGCAAGACGATCTTCAATGGCTGCCTGCACAAAATTAAGACCAAATGTAACAACAGATGACGTGATTGTACCAAGGGAAAAACTTGCAAAACTGGTTAAAGGTATCCAGGAAATATGTTCTCGCCACGAATTGAATATGTGTATGGTTGGACATGTCGGAGATGGCAGTGTTCACCCGCAAATCCCGATTGATTATAATAACAAAGATGAATATAAACGCTACAAAATCGCAAAATCAGAGATTTATCACCTGACAGTAAAGCTTGGCGGAACAATCTCAGGGGAGCATGGAATCGGATTAGAGAAAATGGCTTATTTACCAAAAGTTGTTGAAGGCGGGGCTCTGGACTATATGCGCCAAATAAAAAAAGTATTTGATCCGAAAAACATCCTCAATCCATACAAAATCTTCTAGGTGCTCGCCACAGCGGATTTTGGCAAGTGCGCAGTGTCACGAAGTGACCCAGCACGTCCAAGTGAAAAATAATCGCAAAATCAAAAAATTACCACACCTGCCTTAATATTTAGATTAGCTAACTTGAAAAAGAATTACTACTGTGATATCCTTTAAGTGCTGAAATATATTAAAGAAAGAAGGATAATATGTCAGAAGTCAGAGTTAGAATAGCACCGTCACCAAGCGGCAATTTACACATTGGTACGGCTAGAACCGCACTGTTTAATTACCTTTTTGCAAAGAAAAATAACGGTAAATTTATTTTAAGAATTGAAGATACAGATGCTGATAGAACATCTCAAGAATATATTGATAATATTTTTGACAGTTTAAAAGCTTTAGGACTAAACTGGGACGAAGGTCCTGATGTTGGCGGTCCGTACGGTCCATATACTCAATCAGAAAGATTTGATATCTATCCTGAATACGTTCAAAAACTTTTAGACTCAGGTTTTGCTTATGAATGTTTCTGTACCCCTGAAGAACTTGAACAGGAAAAAGAAGCAGCAACTGCAGCTAAAAAACCTTATGTTTATACTAAAAAATGCGAAAACTTAACAGAAGAAGAAAAAGCTAAATTAAGAGCAGAAGGCAGAAAACCTGCAATCAGATTTAATATTGCAAAAGCTCAAAAGGCTTTCCACGAGTCTTCAATATTAGAATTTGAAGACCTTGTAAAAGGTAAACTTCACATGGATACAGACCTATTAGGCGATTTTGTTATCCAAAAATCAAACGGAGCCCCAACATATAACTTCGCAGTTGTAATCGATGATGCTTTGATGAAAATATCTCACGTTATCAGAGGGGAAGACCATATTTCAAATACCTATAAACAAATACTTATATTTGAAGCTTTAGGTTTTGAAGTTCCAAAATTCGGACATTTAGGTATGATTTTAGCACCTGATAGAAGCAAATTATCTAAACGTCACGGCGCAACAGCTGTTTCAGACTTTGTTAAACAAGGTTACTTAACAGAAGCTCTAATCAACTTTGTTGCACTACTTGGCTGGGCTCCATCTGACGGCGAAGAAATTAAACCTGTTCAAGAAATCGCAAACGATTTTAGAATAGGCGAAATCTCTTCATCAAACTCCATTTTTGAATATGATAAATTAAAATGGATGAACAGCCATTATATCAAAATGCTGCCTATGGATAAATTGAAAGAAATGTTAAAACCGTATTTGACACAGTACAATCTTAACGAATTGACAGATGCACAATATACAAAAATGGTTGAAATTACTATGGAACCATTAACGCTGCTATCAGATATTACAGAAGCTGTTCCGTATTTCTTCGGCAAAGATGTTGAAATTGAACCTGAAACCCAAACAGGAACTCTTGATACAGAAACTGCCCAAAGTGTTCTAAAAGATTTTGTAGAAAAAGCAAAAGACTGGGAATGGACAGAAGAAAACCTTCACGAAGTTTTGGCAGACTTTAGAGCAGAATGGAAAGAAAAAGGCGGAATCAAGCCAAAAGTTACAATGTGGGCAGTAAGAGCGGCAATTACAGGAAGAACAAAAGGTGCAGATATGGTTGGAATTCTTGAAATTCTTGGCAAAGAAACATCTATATACAGAGCTCAAAAAGCTATTAAAGCCGCTGTATAAATTTATAAAACACTTACTAATGAAAAAGATCGATCAGTTTAATCGGTCTTTTTTATTTATTGTAAACAATTGTAAAATTATTATCAAAAAAACTAAAGTTCTAACCTCAAATGTCCGACATATAAAATGTGGTTACGAAAACTGAAAGAGGACAAAAATGAATTTTAACTTTAATGAAACTGAACTTTTTGAACACAAGCACAATGAATTAAATGATTCAAATACTTATTTAATTCTGTCTAAAAATGAAAATGTTAAGACAACAGATATGGAAAATATTATTCAAATCATTGATGAAACAGGCACAGAAGTAAATTGTACGTACGATAAATTTGTGGAAATTTTTGATGAGGAGGGCTTAGCAGGCTTTATAATGTAAAAATTGAATAACAAAAAGTTTGAATAAAAGAGATGTCTTAAAACGGCATCTCTTTTTGACTGTAAAACAAATTTAAAAATTTTATGCTAGTATTATTTTATGAAGGAATTTAAGCACTACACCGTTATGAAAAATGAAGCCGTTGATGCATTAGAATGCAAAGACGGGCTTATTTATGCAGACTGCACCCTGGGCGGCGGCGGCCACAGCGAATTGATATTAAAAAGAATTTCTCCTAACGGAAAACTGGTTTCATTTGATATCGATCAAGATGCAATTGATGCCGCCTCTGAAAGATTAAAAGATTACAAAAACTTAACAATTGTAAAAAATTCTTATACAAATATTAAGCAAGTTTTTAAAGATTTAGGAATTGAAAAAATCACAGGCGGAGTTTTATTTGACCTTGGTGCGTCTTATCACCAGCTTACCAAGCAAGAACGCGGGTTTTCTTTTTCAAAAGAAGCACCGCTTGATATGAGATTCAACATGGATTCTGATTTTTCAGCATACGATATTGTAAACGGATACAAAGAAGAAGATTTAGTAAAAATATTTTCTGAATACGGCGAAGAGCGTTTTTCCAAAAGGATTGCAAGAGCCATCGTAGAAAGAAGAAAGACAAATCCTATAAATACGACAACAGAACTAGCCGGGTTGATTGTAGATTCCACCCCGAAAGTAAAATCAGCTATACACCCTGCTACAAGAGTATTTCAGGCCATCAGAATCGAAGTAAATCATGAGTTACAAAATGTTAAAAATACATTAAATGATGTATTGGATTTATTAGACTTTGGTGCTATAATTAGTGTAATAAGTTTCCATTCACTTGAAGATCGGGTTGTTAAACAAGTGTTTAAATATCATTCAACACGTTGTCATTGTGAAAAAAATCAAATGATTTGTAATTGCCCTCCACCAATCTTGGAGTTAATAAATAAAAAACCTATTACGGCAACAGAACAGGAGATTAAGGAAAACCCACCTTCTCGGAGCGCAAAACTGAGAGCAGCAAGGTGCATAAGAAGGTAAAACGGTTATAGAGTTTATTGGCAGGTAGTTTAGGGAATGAATTTGAATTCATCAAGAGTTAGAATAGAAGAGCAAGAATTACTTTACAGACAAAGTAGTTATAATTCCAATCCGGTTAAAGATACAGTTGTTGAAGGATCTTTCTATCAGGAAGCTCCTGTTACAATAAGAGAGATGGTTACAAGAAAAATCAATAAATCATTGTGTTTTTGCTTAGGTATAACAATCGCTGTTACGTTTGTTAGCTACTATATTGCAATGAATTATGAAGCAAAATTAAATACTCTTGATAACGAAATTGTCAGACTTAATGCCGAAAACCAGGATTTACAGGCTGAGTTGGACAAATATAAATCGTTCAACAATGTGGATAACAAAATAGGGGAATACAACCTGCTTCAAAAAGCTGAAAAAGTAATTGAGGTTACAGCCCTAAACTCAGCTCAAAAAACCGCTTCTGAGCCGGTTAAAACAGCAGCAAGCAATGTAAACTGGGCGATAGGTTACTAATTAACAAATTTAAAAGCATATAAAAATTTCACTAATCCGGTTTTGAAAGCCGGATTTTTTAGTTATATTACGCTTTATTACAAAATCCTGCATACTATAGTAGTAAAAATCCCATACTTTAGTAGGAATTTTTTCAAAAGGCGCTAAAGTTTTTAAAAATTATGCCGTATATAAAAATAGAAGGCACGTATTTATAAGGAAAAATTATGGATAAAGAAGAGAAAAAGCAAGCAGGGGTTTCACTTTTCGGACAATCAGAATTTCTAACAGGTTCAGACCCTTTAGAAGAAATGTTTGCGCTTAACCTTGGTGATTTTATTTCAGAAACATTAATTTCTGAAGATTTGGCTAAAAAAATCAGTGTTAATGCCAATAAAAAAGAACGTCTTCAAAACCAGTTAAAAGAGTTGACAGATATATACTCTTCTAAAAATACTTTATGTGTTCTGAATTTTACATCCGGAGAAGAACATGCCATTTATACATCTATTGCTAAAACTATTGTACAAATGGTTGAAGTTGAGGAGTGCAATATTCACCTGATAAAAGAAGGTAAACTTGTTCCAATCGGGTTATCTAACGAGGCAGCAGATGGTAATTCAATCACAATTACCGACCTGTTATATAATGAAATAATTGAAAAAGGCAGTTGTACTTATATTGCAATGCGCAGCTCTACAATGCCTGTAGGCATGATAGAAATCAAATCAGAAAATAAAATTGATAAAGATTTTGCAGAATTAGTATTAAGTATTGCAAACCTTTTAGGAACAACTATCACACTTCAAAATGAAGTTGAAGTCACTAATCATTTAATAAATGATACTCAAACTTCAGAAATAGAATTAAAACAGGCAAGAGCAGGCTTAACCGGTTTAATCGGTGATTTATGCGATTATCAGCAAAACTTTGTAGAAGCTTTAGCTACAGCGGTTGACCGTAAAGGACAGTACACAGTTTCACATTCAAGAAACACTGCTAAATTAGCAAGAAGTATCTGTAAAAAATTAGGATTGAATGAAAAAACAACAGATTTAATTTACTATGCAGGTTTATTACAAAATATAGGCAAAATTACTCTTCCGGAAAAGATTTTTGCAACAAACGGAAAACTTTCAACCGAAGAACTTGAAAAAATCCAAAACCATACAAATGTCGGAGTTAACCTTCTGATGAATATAAATTTCCTATCAGAAGTTGTACCATACATAACATATCACACAGAACGTGTTGACGGCTCAGGAACTCCTGATGGTTTAAAAGGGCAATCTATACCGCTTGGTTCAAGAATCATTGCAGCAGCTGATGCGTATTCTGCAATGACATCGGATAGACCATACAGAAAAGCTATGGCGAAAGAAAAAGCAATTGAAATTATAACCTCAGAAGCCGGCAAAAAATGGGACAAAGATGTTGTAAATGCTTTATTACAAGTTATAAACTAAGAATTAGGAGACATAAGAAACGGCGCGGACAAAGTTTTTGTCCGCGCCGTTTAATTCATTACAATATAAAATTTACTTAGTTTCAATAAATTCAACATTTGGTGAAAACTCTTGAGTTTCACCGTTTATATTCAATTTATTAACAATATTTGCACGTTTTTTACGGAACAACATATCTACAAATGCTTCAAGTCGTGTAACAAAACCAGCTTCTCCGGTTTGTTCATCTATTGTAAGATTTAACAACGGTTTGTTAAACTGTTTAGCACGGCGGGTAATACGTTCAACCATCAAAGAATCCGGTCCGCAGCCAAATGCTGTAATTGTAATAACACCATCAACTTTATTATCTTTCAAATAGTGTCCTGCACTGCCTGTCATTTCATCTTCATTTGCCCAATATTTTTCATTACCAAGACTTGAAATACCTTCATCAAGCTGCTCTGAAGACAACTGCAAAGAAGTACAAACCTCAACATCCATTTTTTCAAGCTTATCTAAAACCTTCATACAAACTCTCTCATCATAGATATTATACCCGTGACCGACAAGAGCTATTGAAATAGGATATTCTTTTGTTTTATTTGCAATAACAACTTTTCCCTGAAGAGCATAACTCAAAGCTTTTGAATAAGGCATACCTGATTTTGACATAACCTGGAAATTGTTATAGCATCTCCAGCCTGCTTTTGAAGCTTTTTTAATAAGATTCATATCAGTAATCCCAAACGGTTTTACAGCTTCAGCCAAAAACTCATATAAACCTTGATTTTTTTCAGATTTATCAAGAGTAGCTTCAATCATTGTAAACGGCTGTTTAATAACATTTCTTACCAAATCCGGCAAGCCTCTTATTTTTGAGCAGTTATAAATTTTATGATCAATAGATTGAAGAGAGGGTACAAAAATTTTATCTACACCTTTGTTTAACAAATTCAAGATATGACCGATGTACACCTTGATAGGAAGACATGTTTCTGTAACAACAAGTCCAGCCCCATCTGACATTGTTTGTTTTGTCGTAACATCAGATAAAATAATTTTTATACCAAGGTCATTAAAGAATCCGAAATAAAACGGATAATTATTATAAAATGACATTGCTCTCGGGATACCTATAACTTTTTCTTCGCATTTTGATTGAGTCATGACTATCAATTTCCTACTTAAAATCTTACTATATATATAATAGCCCAAAAAAATATTTTTTGACAGCAGATAACATATTATTTAACATTTTGAACATAATTAAAAAATTTATTCAATAAAATAGGAATAAATTTAGAATCTAAAGAACTGAAATCGAAGACAAATTCGTTAATTCCGGCATTTGACAACTCTTTAATATTTGAAAAGTTTTCCAAAATTTTATCATCAAACATATGCATTCGGCAAAAACCATCACAAACAAAAGGCAGCAATTTATCCAATGATGGATCTTTTAAAGCATATTGTCCGTTATAACAAGGAGCTTTACATGATAGTCTTGAAACAATTGCGCTATCGTTATTTAAAGGGCATAATCCCATACTGGAAATTCGACTGTTACCAGCGATTGTATATTTTTTATTCGGAATATCATTTTTTATTTTCTTCAAAGTTTTAAGAGTTGAATTGTAGTCTTTAAACGAAGTAAAATCAATTGTATCAATAGAAGAAAGAGCATTTAAACATTTAATAGACATACTATTTAAAAGATTAATTCCCTGCCCTATTTCAAACGGAATATGATTGATTTCCGAATCATTAATGAATGCCCAAAAGTAGCCAATATTATTTATAATCAAAGAATCCGGAAACGGTTCCGATAATAAAAGATTTTTTTCGTACTCATAGACACGGTCAAAATCCCGTTCAATAAGAATTGAAGGAGTTGAGAGCTGAAATTTTATCCCGTGAATTTTGCAGAATTTTTTTACAGTTGTAATAACTTCTGAAAAACTGTTATTTGCAAGATCCGCGGTAGAAACGATTTCGCCGTACTCTATTGAATAAATCGGATTACAACCGACTGCTTTGATATATTTATCAAGCTCTTCAATGTGAGATAGAGAAGTTAATCGCAAATTCACTCTATAATCTTTGGAAATATCAGTACAAGTTTCAACAGAATCACTTTCCTGTTCCCAATTAAATGCCTTAATATTCCTGCTAAATTTGAAATCTTTACCATCTGCACTAACAATATCTCCGGAAAAATGGTTGGTCATATAATTACATTTCCGAACATGTTTAAACGGAAGTTTCTGCTTTTTAAATAATTTAGGTTTATCAAGGATTTTTTCAATAAGTTCAATCCCTTCTAAAATATCCTCAGAGGTTGGGAATTTGCCTTTAATAACAACACTGTCAATAGCGCCGAGTTTTATTATATCCTCAGCACACCAAGGCAGGTTATCAGAATCTATCGCCAACGGAAGTTTGGTAAACTTTTTAATTTTAGCGATATTTTTCAAATAAATCTCTTCAGTAATAATTATCCCGTTAACCTTATGGAAACTATTGATAAAATCGATTCCTGACAAGTTATGTATATCAAAATATGAATCTGCAATAACCTTAAATGGCAGCTTAAAAACTTTTATAGCTTCTAATACGGCATAACTGTTTATAAAAATTCCATCAATACCTGAAGTTTTCAAATACTTTAAAAACTTTTTAATCTCCGGCAATTCTTCTTCAATAATATCGTGTTTGAAATTTACAAAAATACGGGAATCGACTTTTTTTGCACATTCAACAAACTCATTTATATACTCAAAATTCCCGTTCAAAAACTTTGTATAATAGACGTAATAATCGCGACAGCGGGTATTTTGAGCAAAACACAAAATATCATCAGGTTTTTTAACAGGTGCAGTAATACTAATCTCTTTCATAAGATTATTGTATCACAAATTCTATGCTTTAAACTTTGAAAGTAAATTTGAATTATCTGAAGATTTTACAGAAGGTTCTGATTTTTGAACTTCGCCGTCATTAGAATAATCTGCATAATGTTTATAGTTTTCGAGTTCTTTTAATGCAAGCATATCAGCAACTCTTGAAGCTTTTTTCTGAGCCTTTGTTGTATAAATATCAATTAAGATAACAGGAAGTATCATAAATGCAAAAGGTGTCATAACCTTTGCCATAGTTTTAAGCATGCCGGAATTTCTCACGGCCGCAGGATTTTTAAACATATTCATCATCATAGCCGTAGATACACCCATTGCAGCAAGAGAGCCAAAAGTAGCTACTCCTTGTTGGGCAATTGAGCCCATTGCTTCTACACTTTCAGAATATGCTTGAGATTTTTCATCAACTTTATTGAAAGTTTTAAACATATTCATTTGTAGAACTTTTGCATCTTTAATCTGTTTATCAGTCAATTCTAACTTCTCAACAGCTTTATGGAATTTCATATCTTCCACAGATTTTGTTTTTCTATATTTTTGATATTCTTTATTATCTTTTACAAGTTGCGTAAAAAACTTAAAGATATTAGGTTTTTTAGCTCTTTGCGGTAAATTTACATCGGTCATAGTATCAGAATCTTTTTTATCGACATAAACTAAAGATGCCGGATTATCCAACATTTCCTGTCTAACCTTAAAACGTCCGATACGAGAAGCTTGTTTTTGAACCTGAGCCGCATATATCCCCATTACTAGAGGAATTGCCGCACCAACAGCCCAAGGAATAACTTTAGCAAATTTATTGCCGGATTTAACCTTCATAAGTTTAAGAAGTTTATTTGATACCCAGCCCACTAAACCTCCGGTACCAAGAGCAAGAGTTGTCAATGTATTTGTTGCAAGTTCTGCATTTTCGGCATAATCCTGAGATGCAACATCCATCCGTCTCACAATATCAGATAATATCTGCTGATCGCGCTTTGCATTTTTTATCTGTTCTGGCGTAAGTGGTTTATCAAACTGCTTTTCACTTTCTTTTAGTTTTGCATCAAATTCTGCTTTTTGTTTAGAATATTGTCCATCTTCAGAAAAATATTTTTTCAAAGTTTTAATTGCGCTAAAAGGATTTGCACCTAATCCTTTTTTCTGCTCTATACGTTTTTTATCCCTATCATCAAGTTCTATACTTTTGGCATCTTCTTCTGCTTTTTTGCGCTGCTCAGGGGTTAACAAAGCAAATATTGCCGGATTGTTTAAATCTTTACGCATAGCTTCAAATCTGCCTTTTCTTGAAGCTGAAACCTGAGCCTTTGTAGACCAAACTATTGCAGGAAAACTTGCTGCTGCACCAATTAACATACCTATTATAGACGGTACCATTGATACAATCATTTCAACACCCATACTATTTTTAGAAAACTTAGATGCCAGTTTCTTAATAGCTTTACTATTTGCAAACGGCAGCCCTGCCACCATTCCAAGCGTAGTTGCTAAACCAACGATTTGTCCTGTTGCAAATTCGGTTGCAACCTCCATATCCTCAGCATTAGCCTGCGAATATTCATCCATTACATCAATTGCGTGTAATAAAGTTTTACCGCGCTCAATATCATCAGAATTAATTTTATCTGGGTTACGCTTTAAATATTCAAGTTTTTTAGCTCTGTTCAAATCCTGTTCATCTCGCCATTGCGGATAATCAGGCAAGTATTTTTGATAAGCTTTATAATTATTATATACGTCCATAGTGCTTATTGTAAATAATCTCAATATCAAAAATTGCTATATTGTGAAGATTTGTAAAGCTAAATTTATTCAAAAAGGCAATTTTCTGACTCAAAAAAACTTTATCATTATATAAGGAATATCTAGGATATATTTTTTACAGGAACAGGATAAACAAAATCAATAGGGAGGACTTCGCATATGGGCGTTGGCGCAGAAGATTACATCGATAAGATGCTGGTACAAAAATACCAAGAAGAAAAAGTTGACAATCACGATACTATGGAATCAATGGTTGACCCAAATAAAATGATGGAAGCAATGAATGATTACGCATCCACTTTGAGAAATATGATGGAATTGCGACAGAGATTGAACATTGCTTGCTATGCAATAAACGCACGAACCGCAAGATATCAAAAATCTTTGGGACAGCGATAAAAAAAGTTTTGTGTTGAATTGTGCCTATTTTTGCGCAAAAATAGGAAAAACAAGGAGACACACAATGGGAAAAATTATCCTGGGCTCATCTTCTCCCAGAAGAGCCGATATTCTAAAAAAACTAAAATTGGATTTTGTAATTATTCCGTCTTCTTATGTAGAACCACATGACCAGACGGATTTCTCTTATGAGTATGTAGAAAACCTTGCTTATAATAAAGCTCTTGATGTTGCAAATTCCATAAATGAAAAAGCCACCGTCATTGGTGCTGATACTATTGTCGTTATAGATAACAAAATTCTGGGCAAACCTAAAGACAAAACTGAAGCTACAGAAATGCTGCAAAACCTTTCTGATAAAACTCACTTTGTAGTAACAAGTATTGCCCTGATAGATTCTGAAACCAAAAGAGCCGTTACCCAATCCACAACAACCTCTGTTACATTTGAAAAACTTACAGATTCTCAGATTGAAGATTATATAGAAAACTTCAAACCTTTTGATAAAGCTGGTTCATACGGAATACAAGAATTGCCTGACGGATTTGTAAAAGAAGTTAATGGCTGTCTTGATAATGTTATAGGACTGCCTTCTAAAACATTATTAAAAATGCTTAAAGATTTTTAGAAGTTAAAGAAAAAAACTTTAAGCCCGAGCGGCAAAAGCGTAAAGCTTTTGCCGCTCGGTCACCCCTTAGAAAATAAACAAACTATACCATACCTTCTTTAACAGCCTTAACAGCAGCCTGCACTCTATCATTTACACACATTTTTTGCAAAATAGAACAAACATGAGCTTTAGCTGTATGAACACTTACAATCAATTCTTTTGCAATTTCAGTATTACTTTTCCCAGCCACAAGGTGCCTTAAAACTTCAAACTCTCTTTCTGTTAACGGAATTCTTGTCTGATCCGAAACCTGATTATTTAATAATCCGGCATTTTCAACTTTTGGAATAGATTTCAGCGCAAGATTTGCCACCATTGAATCAATCCAGCAGACACCTTGAGATACATCTCGGATAACATCTGCAAGTTTTGAAGGGTCTATGTCTTTCAAACAATAAGCATTAGCTCCTGAACTTAGTGCTGCTACAACTTCTTCTTCCCTGTCATGAGATGTCAATGCAATAATCTTGGTTTCTGAAGAAAATTCACGAATTTTTACCATTGCTTCAATACCGTTCATAGTAGGAAGCCCTAAATCCATCAACACCACATCGGGATTTAGTCTTTTAATTTGTTCAATCCCATCTATAGCATCTTCGCATTCTGCAACAACATTCAAATCAGGATTTGCATT